>ERZ1036412.215-NODE-215-length-58932-cov-38.788678_pt1 | contig 58932 bp, 59 predicted proteins | sample MGYA00514218_ERZ1036412 | MGnify/ENA primary metagenome ERZ1036412 (study PRJEB33795, sample SAMN09464944) | human gut metagenome | host: Homo sapiens | place: USA: Stanford, California | collected 2016-11 | study: EMG produced TPA metagenomics assembly of the...
GAGTCTTTTCTACTTAGCTACTTTGAAAGTGGAATTTAACTTTTCACTTCAGCTACGATAAAGTACGGCTTCTGATATTTGCACTCTGATGAAAAACAGCGTACAATAATTCTCGTAGTGAGGTGGAATATGCACGTAGAGGAAGTACCGGAATTTTTAAATATAGCGAAGGAGCTGCTGGGGGATGCCAGGGTATGGGATATGCAGAAGTATATACAGCACGGATCAATCAGCTGTCTGGAGCACAGCTTCGTCGTATCCTATTACAGCTTTACACTGGTCAGAAAGCTGCGGATGTCCTGTGATGAACGCTCTTTGGTGCGGGGCGCGCTGCTGCATGACTATTTTCTATATGACTGGCATGAGGCAGAGGATTGGCACAGACTGCATGGCTTTCGCCACCCTTTTTTTGCGAATCGCAATGCATTGCGCGATTTTCAAATCAGCGAACGGGAGCAGGAGATCATCCGCAAGCATATGTGGCCGTTAACCGTCATACCACCTATGTGCAGGGAAGCATGGGTGGTAAACGCAGTGGATACAGCATCCGGCATTGTTGAGGTGCTCGCAGAATATCGGATATTTAAAAGACTGCGCCGCAGATGGCTGGAGAGTAAGCTGGAGCTATTGAAGCAGGTAAAGGAGAACTTATGATAAAAATTGTTGCAGTAGGAAAAATAAAGGAGAAGGCACTGCGTACACAGATTGAAGAGTACGAAAAAAGGCTGCGGCCGTTTACAAAGCTGGAAATCATCGAAGTAAATGATGAAGTGGCACCGCAGAGCAACAGCGATTCACAGAACAATCAGGTTAAGGAAAAGGAAGGAGAACGCATTCTTGCCAAAATAAAAGAGCAGGAATATGTAATCCTTCTCGATTTATGGGGAGAAATGGTGGATAGTGAGCGGTTTTCCAAAAAGCTTGATCAGCTACAGACCTATCAGACCAGTAACCTTACATTCGTTATCGCAGGCTCTCTGGGACCGGGCAAAAATGTCTATGATCGCTGTAACTGGAAATGGAAGCTGAGTGATCTGACCTTTACCCATCAGATGACAAGAGTGCTCGTACTGGAACAGATTTATCGTGCCTTTATGATACAGAACAACAATCCATATCATAAATAGTGTACAAAGATCATACCTGCGCCATCCTTTTCAAAGATGAATACAAAGCAGGAGCATCCGCAGAGGTTCAGAACAGCTTCTGCTTTCTTTATGAAAATACATGGCTGATATTGAAATAAATGTGGTTGAATCTGATTGAAAAAGAATATATGTGAATAAATGGTAGGGATGAAAGCTTTCTTCGGTATTTAAGGATTTTTTAAGAAAGACTGCGGTATTCTTAGCTTGTAGAAAGGGTGTGACGGCAATGCTGAAACGAATGTTGAAAAAAGATTTAATGCATAGAAAGAGTGTCAATCTGATTCTGTTTCTGTTTATTACCATTGCGACGGTATTTCTTGCAAGCAGTGTAAATAATATTCTTGTTGTAAGCTCCTCTGTGGATTACTACATGGATTATGCAAATATACCGGATGTGAATCTGGTGGCAGTAAATTCCGGGGAAAAAGAGAAGATCATGAAATGGATAGAAACCGAGGCTCCGGGTGTGAAGGATTACGGTTATCAGGAAATGCTCTCTGTGGAACAGAAAAATTTGCACAGGGAGAATGGAAAGAAGTTTAACGCGGAAGGACTCAGCCTTTTCCTGTCCGAGGAAAGCAGTGACTATTGCAAGGGCTTTGATCCGAATGGGGGAGCTCTTCATCTGCAGGATGATGAGATTGGCATGCCTGCGTTTCTGATGGATAAAAACGATTTGAAGGTCGGCGATAAGGTGCGTATAAGCCTGAATGGAAGAGATAAGACCTTTACTCTGAAAACCGTGGTAAAGGATGCGGCGTTCGGAAATGATATGGTTGGCATGTCAAGAATCTTTATGAATTCGGATATGTATAGAGAATTTAAAAAAGCGGGCAGTGAACAGACGTATGCGTTATACTTCATCAATGTAAGCTCCATTTCCGAATTTACGGAAGCACAGAATCTGCAAAGCTTTCCATCCGTTTTGAATACGGTGTCACGCAGTATGTATTCCATGATTTATTCCTTTGATCTGATTCTTGCGGCTCTGTTAATTCTTGTAGGCATCTGCATGATTCTGATTGCTCTGCTGGTTCTTCGCTTTACCCTGCTGTTCACAATGGAAGAGGAGTATCGCGAAATCGGCATCATGAAGGCGATCGGCCTGAGGGATAAGGCAATACGGCGCCTGTATCTTGTGAAATATACATTTCTTGTCAGCAGCGGAGCTTTCCTCGGTCTGTTGATCAGCGTACCGATCAGTCGTATCATGGTGGCGGGAGTCAGTGTGAATATGATTATGGAGGACAGCGGTGTTAACTTCTTTGTAAATATTCTCTGTACCCTGCTGATCATCTTTCTGGTCATGCTGTTCTGTATGAACTGTACACGAAAGCTGAGCCGCATTACCGCGATATCCGCCATTCGGGGCGGACACAGCGGAGAGAGCTTTGCGAAAGCGTCGGCCTTGTATTTGTTCAAACAGAAATATCTGCGTGTTCCCGCATATCTGGGTATCAATGACATGCTGACGCATCTGAAACGCTATGCCCTGCTGCTGGTTACCTTCTGTATCAGCTTTGTTCTGATCACAATTCCACTGAATACCATCAATACCATGCAGAGCAGTGAAATGGCATCCAAATTCACCGTGAATACGGACAGTGCTGTATATATAAAGAAAATTGAAGGGAAACAGGATTCCGCATACAGAAACTCCGCGCAGCTGAAAAAGGGAATGCAGCGTGTGGAGCGGGAAATGAAGGAAAAGGGCTATGATGCTGAGCTGACGGCCTCCTCCATTTACTTCCTGCCGTTTCATGCTCCTGGAAAAAAGGGCAATACGAAAATCATGTCCCTGCAAATACAGGGGCGCAATACGGAATATCTGGATTATCTGGAAGGCAGTGCTCCTGTGCTGGAAAACGAAATCGCCTTCTCCCGCCTCATTCTGGAGGATAACAACTGGCATATCGGAGATCGTATAGAGGCCGATCTGAACGGTGAAACCTACAAGTTTATCATTACGGGAAGCTACGCCGATTATATGCAGCTGGGAAGCAGTGCCCGTCTGAATGCAAAGCTTGATCTAAGTAAGGTGGACATGTTTGAGTATTGGAATGTCAATGTTGATATGAAGACAGACAAGAGCCAAACGGAGCTGAAGGATACCCTGCAAAAGCAGTTTCCTGATTATGAATGGTATACGGCTCAGGAAATTGTCGATCGCAATATCGGCGGTATTCAGGAATCTCTGAGTGAGCTTCTGATTCCGATGACTGCCATGCTCTGTGCTGTTATTATGCTGATTACACTCTTGATGGAAAAGCTGTTCATCGTACGTGAAAAGGGAGAAATCGCTATGATGAAGAGTATTGGATTCCGTAACAGCAGTATTCGCAGCTGGCAGGTGATTCGGATGATTCTGGTTGCCCTGGTATCCATGCTTGCGGCAGTTCCATTGTCCATGCTCAGTAACCGCTTCATGCTGGAGCCGATCTTCGCCATCATGGGTGCGGATGTGCATATCCAGATAGATCCGGTGCAGGTTTATCTGATATATCCGGGTGTACTGCTGCTGGGAATCATCTGTGCAACGATATTTGCTACCGGTCAAATCAAGCGTATCCATATACGTGAAATGAACAATATGGAATAAGGAGGAAGTTATTATGAGTGGAATAACAGTAAGCAATCTGTGTAAGACATATATCGTAAATAAACGACAGAACAACGTATTGAGAAATGTCAATCTGACATTGGAAGAAAAGGAAATGATCGCCGTCATGGGACCATCCGGCTCCGGTAAGACAACCCTGCTGTATACCATCAGCGGGATGGACAGTGCGACAGCCGGAAGTGTGAAATTCTTTGAGCGTGAGCTTACGGATATGAGCCGCAATGAGATCAGCGATCTGCGCCTGGAGGAAATGGGATTTGTCTTCCAGCAGATGTATATGCTGAAAAACCTGTCCGTTTATGATAATATTATTTTACCGGCCTATCAGTCTGTAAAGGGAAGAACGAAGCAGGGAAGAAAAGAAATCAATGCCTATGCCGCAAAGCTCATGCAGAAGCTTGGCATCAGTGAAATTGCGGATAACGATGTGAATGAGGTATCCGGAGGACAGCTGCAGCGTGCCTGTATCTGCCGCAGCCTGATCAATCATCCGCGTATTCTGTTTGCGGATGAGCCGACAGGTGCCCTGAATAAGCAGAGCTCTCATGAGGTAATGGAGGAGCTGAACCGTATTCATAAGGAAGGGACAAGCATACTGCTGGTAACCCACGACATGAAGGTAGCCTCACGCTGTGACCGTGTGCTGTATATCGAGGACGGAAATATCCGGGACGAAATGCAGCTTGGCGCATGGGAAGACTGTACGGATATCCGCAAGCGGGAGCGCAGATTAAATGAATGGCTGATAACGTTAGGATGGTAATTGCCTATGATAGATATATTACTTGTAGAGGATCACCGTGAGCTTGCCCAGCTGATCGTAAGCTTTTTAAAGCGGGATGGATTTCAGGTGCATCATGTGGAGGGCGGGGAGGCTGCGCTTTCCTATCTTGCACAGACAGAGGTACGTCTGCTGAGATAATACGCAATTAAAAGGAATTGGCAGCGGTTATAAAAGCTTTTTATGAAAGAAAAAGTATACATCTCAGCATACTTTACTCTGTGATTTATTCTGTGGTTTACTCTGTGGTTTACTTTTCAGTCTGTAAAGGGAAGAAAAGAAATCAATGCCTATGCCGCAAAGCTTATGCAGAAGCTTGGCATCAGTGAAATCGCGGATAACGATGTGAATGAGGTATCCGGAGGACAGCTGCAGCGTGCCTGTATCTGCCGCAGCCTGATCAATCATCCGCGTATTCTGTTTGCGGATGAGCCGACAGGTGCCCTGAATAAGCAGAGCTCTCATGAGGTAATGGAGGAGCTGAACCGTATTCATAAGGAAGGGACAAGCATACTGCTGGTAACCCACGACATGAAGGTAGCCTCACGCTGTGACCGTGTGCTGTATATCGAGGACGGAAATATCCGGGACGAAATGCAGCTTGGCGCATGGGAAGACTGTACGGATATCCGCAAGCGGGAGCGCAGATTAAATGAATGGCTGATAACGTTAGGATGGTAATTGCCTATGATAGATATATTACTTGTAGAGGATCACCGTGAGCTTGCCCAGCTGATCGTAAGCTTTTTAAAGCGGGATGGATTTCAGGTGCATCATGTGGAGAGCGGGGAGGCTGCGCTTTCCTATCTTGCACAGACAGAGGTACGTCTGCTGCTGCTTGATATCATGCTGCCCCATATGGATGGCTTTACGGTATGCAAAAAAGTGCGGGAGCATAAAGCGGTTCCGATACTGATAATGAGTGCGCGAAAGGATCGAAATGATCAGCTGAACGGCTATGAGCTGGGGGCGGATGATTATATCGAAAAGCCTGTGGATCCGCAAATACTTGCCGCCAAAATACGTGCTGTTTTACAGCGTACATCCGATTTGCATCGCAAGGAAACCATATCCTGCTGCGGTGTGGTCATTGAGCGTGCACAGCACAGAGCCTTTGTGGATGGAAATCTTATGGAGCTGAATGCGAAGGAATTCGAGCTGTTGACACTGCTGGTATCCAACGCTGGGAAGACCTTGCGCAAGGAATATATTTTCGCAAGCATATGGGGCATGGACAGCTTCAGTGAACAGCAGACACTGACCGTTCATATCAAAATGCTGCGGGACAAAATAGAGAAGAATCCAAAACAGCCGCAGCGGATTAAAACAGTCTGGGGCGTGGGGTATCGCTTTGAAGAAGTATAATATCCTGATCCTTTCCTGTTTCCTGCTGTATCTGGGCATTGCAGCCTTTCTCGGGTGGAGTATTCTGCAGATGGAGGAAACCATGGACCATGCATATCGTGTGGAAATCAATCGTATCCTGCAGCAGGTGGAAAAGGGTACGAAGGCTGAGGATATCGCACAGAACAGCTATCCGCATATCGAAAAGCTGCAATGGCTGTCCGCAGAGGAAGGAAGCAGAGAAACAGCCTCTGCCTTTTTCCAGGAGGGAAATAATCTGGAGATGCATGTGGCACCCGTCTACAGAAAGCAAAAGCTGACAGGATATCTGCGCTTTGATTATCATCGCTCGCTTGTGGATACCAACGGACTGATGCTGCGCACACAGCTGTCTCTCGCCGCTTTGTTCGCAATGCTGCTGGGTGTTCTTCTCTATCTGAGAAAGCACCTGTTAAAGCCCTTTGATCGAGTGCGTAAGCTTCCCGGTGAGCTTGCGAAGGGACATTGGAAGGGGATCGTGAAGGAGGAAAAAAGCAGATATGCACATGATTTCCTGCTTGGAATCGGACAGCTGAAGGATTCGCTGGATACTTCCAGAAGGCGGCAGCTGGAGCTGGAAAAGGAAAAGAAGAAGCTGCTGCTTTCTCTGTCACATGATATTAAGACACCGCTGAACACCATCCAGCTGTACGCGCGGGCTTTGGAGGAGCATCTGTATACGGATGAGGCACAAAATGTACACGCAGCTCATCAGATACAGGAAAAGGGGAAGGAAATTGAACATTATGTCGAAGAAATCATGAAGCAGTCCCGTCACGACATACTGGATATACAGGTCCAAAACAGTGAATTCTATTTGAAGGAGCTGATCGACAAGGCTGTTCACGCGTATAAAGAGCCATTGCGACTGCGGCGTATGGAGCTGGTGGTAAAGCCCTATGAAAACCTGCTGCTGAAGGGAGACCTGGAGCGCAGCTTTGAGGTCGTGGAAAACATTATGGAAAATGCCTTGAAATACGGAGATGGAAGAAGGATAGAAATATCGTGCTATGAAGAGGACTATTGTCAGCTGATTCGTATTTTTAACACTGGAAATACAGTGAGTGACACCGAATTTCATCATATATTTGAAAGCTTCTTTCGTGCCAGCAACAGCGAGGGGAAGCAGGGCAACGGTCTTGGACTTTACATATGCCGGGAAATCATGCGGCGTATGAATGCGGAAATTTTCGCCGAAAAGGAAGCGGATGGTATGGCCTTTCTACTCGTGTTCCCTTATTGAATACCAAACGGTGCAGCTGCCTGCAAATGCGGATACCGTGGATGCAATGCTTTGCTTGGAATACGTGAGGAGTGCATCCTTTTTCATGCTTTATAAAGCGAATAGGGAGAAAAAGCTGCTTTGCTTCATCATACAGTAAAAGAACGATCGCAGTCTCATAAAAAAAATAGGAACTCTCCTGATTTTTACATGAATACTGCAAAAGAGCTTGTCCTGCAAACAACACTGCTATAGAATATCAGAGAAAGAGTTACGTAAAAAAACAGGAAGGGATGTATTGTACGGTTATGCTTTCATAGTATGACTTGCAGGTAAAAAAAGGGCTGCCTGTGATTCAAAAGGGAAGGCAACTTGGAAAGCCAGAAAGGACAGAGAAATGCTGTTGAAAGAAGTTATGGAGAAAAGCGGTCTTAGCAGGAAGGCTGTACAGTATTATGAGGATCAGGGCTTTGTAAAGCCGGTAAAGCTGGAAAACGGCTACCGCGATTATGATGAAGACTGCCTGAAAACATTGCGAGATATTCATGCCATGCGGCAGATGGGACTGCATATAAAGGAAATACGTGCAATCCTTATAGAGGAAGAATATGCACCTCAGGTCTATGAACAGCTGATTCATGAGCTTGATATGCAGATGGTGCGCCTGCAAAGTCAGCGCACGGTACTACGAAAACGTATGCACCATGAGGAGGCAGAAATGGAATATACAAACGAAATGTGTCCTTATGTATATATCCGAAAGCCCTCCCTATTGCTGGGAGTAATCCAGTGCATGCTGGGCGCTACCGGCTTTCTTCTGTTTCCCTGGCTACCGGGTACAACCAATCTGTGGCTGATTGCCCTTCTGCTTGTTTTCATTTTGCAGCTTATACAAAATATGTATTATGATACGAGAATTCACGGTCTGCAGTATATGGAAATCGGCTGGAAGCAGCTCGGGCTGACCGCTGTGCTTGCTTTTATCTGTGGTATCCTGACAGCGATTTCCTGCAAGGAAGCATATATGCAGCAATCTGGTGCTGTCTTTTGTATCACTGCTGTAACTGCCATCCTGCAGCTATGGAGCGGATTTCATCTGTATGGAAACTCGCAGGGAGAACACGGCTAGGCAAAACAGATATGGCTCTATTATCTCCAACGCATCACCATTTGCCCGCCCGCCAGGCAGTAGGCTTCTGTGAATGCAGACATTACATAGGGAAGCACATTCACCTGATTACACAGAGACGATGCAGCTGTAAGCAGACAGACGCTGTTCCTGTAAATGGTGAAAATATTTTCAGAATAAAAAATGTAAAATTTCAGAAAAAGTGTTGACAAGCAAAAAGAAGAGGTGTATCCTATAGGAAACCAAAGACAGAGAGATCAAGCAGAAAGATGCGCTTATAGAGAGCACGCGGATGGTGGAATCGCGGCAGAAATGCAGTTTTGTAAATGGACTCTGGAGGGCAAGGTGAACGGCGCAGCTCAGTATCCAAGACGTATGCCTACGTTACAGGGCTAGAAATGTGTCGGCATTTTGATGAGAGGATGGTTTCCAATAGATGGAACGATCAAATCAGGTGGTACCGCAGATGACCCTAACAGCATCTGTCCTGAAGTCAACAGACTTTTGGACGGGTGCTTTTTTATATAAGGGAGGTGGTCATTGTGTTACAGAGCACAGAGGAATGGCGATGGCATAAGGGTAAACAGACGTCATATAAACGAAGGAAACAAAACAACACAATGAAAGAGAGGACAACAGGTCATGAAAAAATTATGTAAGGCAGCAGCTGCATTTCTACTATGTGCAGGCGTATTAACAGGATGTGGAAGCAAGGAGGATACGAAAACTGAGAAAAAAATACCGGTGGTATCGGTAGCGCAGATTGTAGAGCATAAGTCACTGAATACGATTCGTGGCAGCTTCAAGGCAGAGATGGAGGCACTGGGCTATAAGGATGGAGAAAATATCAAGCTGGACTTCAAGGATGCCGGCGGGCAGCAGAACACGCTGAATTCCATCATGTCGACATTTGCCGGAAACAAGAGTGATGTCATCGTGGCAATTGCAACACCGACAGCTATGGCGGCAGCGAAGTACAGCAAGGATATTCCGATCGTATTCTCCGCAGTCAGTGATCCGGTAGGGGCAGGTCTGATGGATGATCTGAAAAAACCGAACAACAACATCACAGGGACAAGCGATGAAATTCAGGTGGATCAGATACTCGATCTTGCATTGAAGGTAGACCCTAATCTGAAGACACTGGGCTTTATTTACAACAGCTCCGAAGCGAATTCCGTAAGCAATCTGGCAAAGGCAAAGGAATTCTGTAAAAAACACGATATCAAGCTGGTGGAGGGAAGCGGCGCAAACATCACGGAGATTCAGAGCGCAGTCAGTGTGCTTACCGATAAATGTGATGCGATCTTTGCACCAAACGATAACACGGTGGCAAGCTCTATGAGTGCTCTTGTGGAAACTGCAAACAAGAAGAAGGTTCCGGTATATACAGGTGCTGATTCCATGGTAAGTGACGGCGGCTTTGCGACGGTTGGTATTGATTACACAGAGCTTGGCAAGGAAACGGCAAGAATGACGGATAAAATTCTGAAGGGCGAGGATGTGGAGAATCTGCCGGTTAAGGTCTTCAAGGATAATCTGAATATCTATGTAAATGAGAAAACGATGGAGACACTGGGCATTCAGCTTCCAAAGGATGTAGAAAACAGCAAAAATCTGGTCATGATGTAAGCCTGTGCACAATAGGAACAGGCCTGTCATATATAAGGATATAAAAGATATATAAAAGGAAGATAATCGTGCTGGGTACAGATTTCGTATTGAAAAAACAGGACGGAATCTAAACAGATTAAGAAAGTAATACATGGTTCGTAATGGAATCTGTATCATACAGCCATACAGCCGTATGAAAAAATCTGTAAGGAGCATAGGGCTGATGTAAGAAGTAAGCGGTACAGGTAACAGTATAGTAGAAGAGAGGATGAGGGTTATGGCATTATCAACCATACAGGATGCGGTGATACTCGGCATGATATTTTCCATCATGTCGCTGGGGGTGTTTATTTCCTTCCGCGTTTTGAATATTCCCGATCTGACGATTGACGGGAGCTTTACAACCGGATGTGCGGTATCTGCCGTATTCGCAATGAATGCTCACCCGTTTATCGGTACACTCATGGCGTTCCTTGCCGGAGGTCTTGCGGGGCTGGTAACCGGTCTGCTGCAGACCAAATGCAAGGTGCAGTCCCTGCTTGCCGGTATACTGACAATGACAGCCCTGTATTCCGTCAACCTGAAAATACTGAACGGCATGCCGAATGTATCCCTGTTCGGAAAGAAAACCATCTTTACACCGCTGGAGGCAGTGCTTGGTGATCATGCCTATGGTGTAATGATTGCCGGGCTTCTCATCCTTCTGATCCTTCTGCTGTATCTGTTTTTGAAAACACAGCTGGGAATGAGTCTTCGGGCAACCGGTGACAATGAAGCGATGGTGCGTGCCAGCAGCATCAACTCGGATTTGATGAAAATCATGGGTATCGCACTTGCCAATGCCCTGGTGGCGCTGGGTGGTGCAGTCTTCGCACAGAATCAGGGCTTTGCGGATGTGAGCGGAGGAATCGGTATGATGGTTGTCGGTTTGGCAAGCATCATTGTGGGTGAGGCATTTATCCGCAGAAAAACACTGGGCTTTCAATTTGCGGCTGTCGTTGTGGGCGCAATCGTCTATCGGTTTATTCTGACCGTAGCACTGCAGCTGGGAATCGGGGCAAGTGATTTGAACCTGTTCTCCGCAGCGCTTGTGGCACTGGCAATATCACTGCCGCATCTGAAAAAGAGAAGGAGGGGATCGCATGCTTGATTTAAAGGATATCAGCGTAACCTTTCACGCCAATACCGTCAATGAGCGAAAGGCTCTGGATCATCTGTCCTTCCATGTGGAGAATGGTGACTTTATCAGTGTGCTGGGTACCAACGGTGCCGGAAAGAGCACGCTGCTGAATGTAATCAGCGGTTCCATTATGAGTGATTCCGGAACGATCCTGCTGGATGGAAAGGATATTACAGTCTATCCCGAATATAAGCGGGCAAGAGAAATCGGACGCCTGTTTCAGGATCCCTTAAAAGGAACGGCGCCGCATATGACCATTGAGGAGAATCTGGGGCTGGCTTACAGTCGTGGTAAACGGACAACGCTGAGCCGGGCAATAAAAAAAGGTGATCGAAGCTTCTTTATCGAAAAGCTGAAGGAGCTGGGACTTGGTCTGGAGGATCGCATTTCCACAACCGTGGGATTGCTGAGTGGAGGACAGCGGCAGGCTCTGACACTGCTGATGTCTACCATCGTCACACCGAAGCTTCTTCTGCTGGATGAACATACGGCGGCGCTCGATCCGAAAACGGCCGCCTCTGTCATGGATATCACAGAGAGAATTGTAAAGGAGAACCATATCACTACGCTCATGATTACGCACAACATGAAGCAGGCACTGGAATACGGCAACAAGACGATTATTCTGAATGAAGGGAAAATCGTCAAGGTGCTGGAAGGGGAAGAAAGAAAGAACACAACGGTCGATGACCTTCTCAACATGTACGACTTTGTCTGAAAAAGGAAGTATTTGGCAGATTGTTTTTCTTGGAATAATCTGCCGCATACGATAATATAATGAACATGCGAGTATAAGATTGAGCATAAATTTCATGAAAACCAGAAAAAAATCAATGAAATTTTGACTTGACTTTTCCGCGTGTTTTTGCTTTTGGCGTCATTTATGCCCGAAAAGCTGAAAACGCATACATAAAGTTCATTTTTCTTACAAAAAGGGTGGAAATTTATGTTGAAAATCATTATACTTAATATATAGAAAAAATTCCTAAGGGGGGATTTACATGAGACAAAACAACATGCTGGCTATGATACTAGCCGGAGGCCGAGGAACACGACTGTATGCCTTGACCAAGAAGATTGCAAAACCTGCAGTGTATTACGGAGGGAAATATCGAATTATCGACTTCCCGCTGAGCAACTGTGCCAACTCCAACATCAACGTTGTCGGGGTACTGACACAGTATGAGAGTGTATTGCTGAATTCCTATGCAGCAGCTGGACAGCGCTGGGGACTGGATGCAAAAGACAGTGGTGTATACGTACTGCCGCCTCGTGAGAAAGACGGAGCAGCGTTTGACGTATACCGCGGGACTGCAGATGCAATCTCACAAAATATCGATTTCATCGACAGCCACAATCCGGAGTATGTTCTGATTCTGTCGGGAGATCATATTTACAAGATGGATTATTCCAAGATGCTTTCCCACCACAAGGCATGCGATGCCGATGCAACGATCGCCGTATTACCGGTACCGATGAAGGAAGCAAGCCGCTTCGGTATTATGAACACGGATGAAACAGACCGTATCGTGGAATTCGAGGAAAAGCCGGAGCATCCGAAGAGCAATCTGGCTTCCATGGGTATCTATATCTTTAACTGGAAGCAGCTGCGAAAAATGCTGGTCGCAGATATGGATGATCCTAACAGCAACCATGACTTCGGAAAGGATATCATTCCTGCCATGCTTGCGGAGAACAAGCGTCTGTATGCATGGAAATTCAAGGGTTACTGGAAGGATGTAGGAACCGTGGATTCCCTGTGGGAAGCAAACATGGACCTGCTGAGCAAAAACAACGAGCTGGATCTGAATGATCCAAACTGGAAAATCTATACAGAGGATGTAGCAACTGTTCCGCATTATATCGGACCGAATGGTAAGGTGGATAATGCATACATCAACCAGGGATGTGTCATCGATGGTGAAATCAACAACTCAGTCCTGTTCACGAACGTGGAGGTTTCAAAGAATGCGAAGGTCAACGATTCGGTACTGTTACCGGATGTGGAGGTCGGCGAGGGTGCCGTCATTCACCGTGCCATCGTCATGCAGGGTGTCAAGATTGATGCCGGTGCTGTCGTAGGTGATCCGAACAGTGAAGAAATCGAACTGATCAGCAAGAGAGTGAGGGGTGAGTAATATGTGCAATGCAATCGGTATTGTTAATTATGAAGGACCTAATGTACAGGTCAAAGGTATGCAGGATTATCGCCCGGTATCCGCCTTCTCATTCCTGGGAAGATATCGTCTGGTCGACTTTCCAATTTCTAATCTGAGTAATTCCGGTGTAAATCATATCAAGGTGTTTGTAAAAACAAATCCGAGATCTCTGTTGGAGCATCTGGGAACCGGACGTCATTACAACATTAACTCCAAGCGTGGAAAGCTGCACATCCTGCCGGCAAAAAGCATGGATGAAAATGATTTCTACAGCAATGATATCAATTCTTATATGTACAACATGCAGGCAATCGAGGATGCCAATTATCCTTACGTTGTTCTGACACCGAGTCACTTTGTTTTCCGTCAGGACTTCAGTGCGCTGCTGGATACGCATATCGAAAGCGGTGCGGATATCACCATGCTGTATCAGAATGTGGATAATGCAAAGGAATCCTTCGTAAACTGTGATGTTGTGAATCTGAACAAGCAGAAGGGTGTTCTGTCTCTGGAGAAGAATCGCGGAAACTCCAAATCCAGAACGATTTCTCTGGAAACCTATATCCTGAGCAAGGAGCTGTTTATGGATCTGGTTAAGAAAGCGGCGAATATCTCTTCTCTGTACTGGTTCCGCGATATCGTAAACGATGAGTGTGCGGAGCTGGATATCCGTGGTGTTGCACACCGTGGCTTTGTGGCATGTATCAATGACTTCAAGAGCTACTACAATGCCAATATGGATCTGCTGGACTATGATAAGGCGATGGATCTGTTCCATACAGACTGGCCGGTTTATACAAGAACCAACGATTCCTGTCCTACACAGTACTACGCAGGTGTCAGTGTGAAAAACAGTATGGTTTCCAACGGATGTCTGGTAGAGGGTGATATTGAAAACAGCGTCATCGGACGTGGGGCGATTATCAAGAAGGGGGCAGTTGTGAAAAACTGTGTGATCCTTCCGGGTGCCATGATCGGTGAAGATGTGCATATTGAAAATGTAGTAGTGGATAAGAAAGCAAGAATCGTCCGTAAAAAAGAACTGCTGGGCCTTGCCGACACTCCGCTGTACGTGAAAAGGAATGATAAAATTTAATGGCAAGAATATTGATGGTTGCTGCCGAGGGTCTTCCCTTTATTAAAAGCGGAGGACTGGCAGATGTAATCGGCTCCCTGCCGAATGAGCTGGCTAAAAAGGGTCATGAGGTGCGTGTTATCATGCCGCTGTACCTGAAAATTGCTCAGAAATTTCACCATGAATTTACGCTGGAGGCTCAGTTTTCCGTGAGTATTGCGTATCATGAGGTACCGGTAAATATCTGGTCAACCATGCGCAAGGATGTAAAATTCTATTTTGTTGAGCACAAGGGATACTTTGAGCGTGAAGAAATGTATGGACATATTGATGACGGGGAACGCTTTGCTTATTTCCAGAAGGCTGTCATTGAAATGTGCAATCAGCTGAACTACTTCCCGGAAATCATGCACTGTCATGACTGGCATACCGGGATGATTCCTGCTATGTGCAAGGAAGGTCACAGCTTTGATGAACGCTATCGCAATATCCGCTTTGTTTATACGATTCACAATCTGGCTTATCAGGGGAACTTCGGTGTGGAAATGCTGGACAGCTGTCTGGGACTGGATTATCGAATTTATGACAACGGAAATGTACGCTACGACGGTGGAATCAGTTTCATGAAGTCCGGTATTCTGTATGCGGACAAGGTGACAACAGTTTCCCCTACATATTCTCAGGAGATTCTGACGCCGCAGTACGGCGAGCATCTGGAAATGGTGCTGAATATCCGTAAATATGACCTGTGGGGAATCACAAACGGTATTGATATTGAATACTGGGATCCGAAGAATGATCCGGAAATTCCATATCACTACAACAAGGTGAATGTAAAGAAAGCCAAAGGCTTGAATAAGGAAGCACTGCAGAAGGAGCTCGGTCTGAATGTGGATCAGAATGTACTGCTGATCGGTGTTGTTTCCCGTCTTACCTGGCAGAAGGGCTTCTATCTGATGATGGAAAAGCTCTCTGAAATCTGTGCTATGCCGATTCAGCTTGCTGTTTTAGGAAGCGGAGAGGCAAGCATTGAGGAAAAGATGGCGCAGCTGGAAGCAGGAAACAAAGGGAAAATTGCATTCTACAAGGGATACAATGATTCTCTGGCACACCGCATCTATGGTGCATGTGATCTGTTCCTGATGCCATCTCTGTTTGAACCGTGTGGAATCTCACAGCTGATATCCATGCGCTACGGTACACTGCCGCTGGTACGTGAAACCGGAGGTCTGAAGGATACGGTAACACCGTATAACGAATTTGAGAAAACAGGTAACGGCTTCAGCTTCGCGAATTACAACTCTGATGAAATGCTTCAGGTGATGTACAATGCCATTGATGTCTATTATAATCGTAAGGAGGACTGGAAGATTCTTGTCCGCAATGCGATGAATACAGATGTCAGCTGGGCAAAGAGTGCGGAAACTTATTGTCAGCTGTACGGTCAGCTGCATCCATAAGGAAACAGAAAGGCATATTGTGTAAAACAGTATGTCTTTTTTTAGCTTGCGAGTGGTAGCGAGCCTGTACAGCTTTTCGATATCAGCATAGAAAAATTTACATACTGTTCAGTTCATGATTCAGATCACAGGGCATTCCGATATAGATATTATCATTCTGGAAGGTGAATTCCTCTTTCTGATATGGTAAAACGGTTATACTATGCGCATATTCGATTTTGTAAGCAGGAGGCATATTCCGAATCTGATGAAAAAGCAGTCTTTTGTAGCTGTTATGGATTTACAGCATGTACCTGTGCTTGTATTATAATTTTTTTTAGGATATCATTTCTTTGGAAAATGGGTTAAAATGAAAGAAATGAGGTGGTTCATATGAAAGCAAGAATTGAATTGACTAGAATTGACAACCGGCTTGTCCATGGACAGGTTGGTCTTACATGGGGAAGTACCTTAAATATTGACACGATTGTTGTTGTGGATAACCTGACTGCCGCCAGCAGCTTTGCACAGAAGCTGATGCAGAGTGTTGCCTCTGCCGCAAGCCGTCAGATCCGCTTTTATACAGTACATGACTTCATCCGTGCATACAATGACAACACAAGTCATCAAAAGCTGTTCGTTGTCGTACAGTCACCGCATGAGGCGCGTCTGCTGGTGGAAGCGGGAATTGAATTGAAGCGTGTCAATGTCGGCAATATGCATTATGAAAAGGGGAGAGTCGCATTTAACCGAAAGGTATATCTTACACAGCTGGATATTGAGGACATAAACTATATGATTTCACAGGGGACAGAGGTATTCTATCAGGATGTTCCCGGATCGGCTGTTGAGAAATTCAGTGAGCTTGATTACGAGACAATGAAGCGGAGAAGGTAAATGGTCTTCGCTTTTGTATACATGTATGTTGAGAATGGAAAGGCAGGCGCAACGCAATGAAGGAAATCGTATTTGAAGAATTGAAAAAACGCTGTGAGGAATATGCCATAGAGGAGCACACGCGATTTACAGCAGTCAGTATTGCTGATGCACTGCATATCAGTCGCAATACGGTATCCCAGTATTTGAATGAAAGGGTAAAGACAGGGGATGTAATCAAAATCAATTCCCGCCCGGTATACTTTTTTGTACGTGAGGCTGTGGAAAACAAATGGAGCGGTGTTGTGACCAAATGCACCTTTGATTCATTTGAACAGCTTGCGCAGGAGCTGGTGGGAGATGCACAGGATTTTGAACAGCTGATCGGCTGTAACAATTCTCTATCCAGTGTGGTGGAGCATTGCAAGGCGGCAGTATCCTATCCCGGAGGACTGCCGATTCTGATCAACGGACCGACCGGTACGGGGAAAAGCATGATTGCCTCCATGATGTATGAATATGCGGTGAATCAGAATATTATTGGAAAGAACAAGAAATTTGTGGCGGTAAACTGCTCGGAGTATGCAAATAATCCAGAGCTGCTGACAACCAATCTGTTCGGAAATGTAAAGGGAGCCTATACCGGAGCGGATGAGGATAACCCCGGGCTGATTTCACTGGCAGACGGCGGATTGCTGTTTCTGGATGAGGTGCACTGTTTGAAGGCGGAATGTCAGGAAAAGCTGTTTTTCTTTATGGACAAGGGTATGTATCACAAGGTCGGGGATAATGAAAACTGGTATTATTCCAAATGCCGACTGGTTTTCGCAACAACGGAGGACCCGCAGAATGTTCTGTTAAAGACCCTGCTGCGAAGAATTCCAATAACGATTACTGTTCCGGCATTGAAGGATCGTCCGCTGATTGAAAAGCGGGAGCTGATCTACACGATTTTCACAAAGGAGAGCAAACGCCTTGGTAAAGAAATCCTCATCAGCAATCTCGCCTATCAGAGTCTGATGGATTTTGAGTTTATCGGCAATGTCGGGGCATTGAAAAATGCCATCAAGGCAGCCTGTGCAAATTCCTTCCTCGTCCATCAGGGAGAGCCGAAGCTGAAAATACAGGTGGCTGATTTGCCGGATTATATCTTTCCATCCCTGACCTCCGTGCAGCTGAAATCCTCCACCCATGGCATGCAGGAGGCTATGATACCAATCGAGCGGCTCAAGGGCTCGCTGAATCAGGCGTCCCCGCTGCTGCATCTGTACAGTCAGCTGGTCACGCAGTATGAGGGATATCAAACCTCGACAAATGCCTTTCCTGCGTATATGGAAAAAACCGGAATTCTCATACAAAGCTATATTGATTATGTCATGTTTCATAACCGCTATCAGAAAAATACGAGTGAGGCATACCTGTTGAAGCTGCTGGATAAAATCTATTCCATTGTCATGAATAAATACTCCATCAACATACCGAATAATGAAATCAAAATCTATTCCCGCATTCTTGTTGAATATTCAAAATGTGCAACCGATGCCAATGTTTGGATCAGTGCGCATCAGAAAACGGTAAAAGCGCTGGTGGAGGAGGTTCAGGAGCGAATGCCGAGAATCTTCCATATAGCAGAGGAAATTGTGGAGAATGTGCGTCTGAATCTGGATTTGGAGCTTGATGAGCTGCTGCTGGTGATCATCGCCATCGCATTTGCGGGCTATCAGAATGAAGAGGTCAGCTCCTGTGTCGGTGTTATTCTATGCCATGGCTACTCCACCGCAAGCAGTATTGCGGATACAGCGAACCGTATGCTGGGGCAGTATGTGTTTGACGGTATCGACATGGAAATCAATATCACCATCGATAAGGTGGCGCAGCTGGCAGATGATTATCTGAAGCGCAAGGGAACCATACACGAACTGATTTTTCTGGTGGATATGGGTAGTCTGGAGGAAATCTATACAAGAATCAAGCCGATGTCCGATTATAATATTGCGCTGATCAACAATGTATCTACCGCTATGGCATTGGAGGTCGGCAACTACATCATGCAGGGAAAACGAGTGGAGGAAATTTTGCAGCTGGTGAAGGAGAACCATCAGCTTTCCACACACTATCTGAAAAGCAGAAAAAAGAAATCTGCCATCCTTTCCATCTGTGCCACCGGCTTTGGGGCAGCGAAAAAAATCAGTGAGCTGCTGGAGGGCTCCCTGCCACGCAAAATCGATCTGGAAATCATCCCTTATAATTATCAGCAGCTGGTGGAAAACGGGAACCGTGATTCCATCTTCAACCGGTATCAGGTGGAGCTGATTGTCGGAACGCTGGATCCCAAGGTGAGCGGCATTCCGTTTATGGCGATTGAAAGTGTTATGATGAACGATGAAATCGGCGTTCTGGAACAGCTGATGCAGCGGTATCTGGGAGCTGTCGATCTGGAGGCGTTCAATCAGAATATCACAAAGAATTTCACCCTGTCCAATATCGTGAATCATCTGACTATTCTGAACGGAGAAAAAATTATCGACGATGTGGAGGAAATTGTGGAAAATCTGGAGGAGGATCTGAACGAGGAGCTGGATGCCACCCGCAAGGTTGGTCTGTATGTACATATCAGCTGTCTGATCGAACGCCTGATCCTGAAACAGGGAATTGAGCATGTGGAGGGTATGGAAAAGGCAGTAGAAGGTAAAAAGGATCGTGTTGACAAGGTCAAGGATGCCTTTAGTGGCGTGGAAACGAGATATAGTGTCGAACTTCCGGCGCCGGAAGCACTTTATGTATTGAATTACTTCAAAAACCCTAAATAAATCAAGCGAAACGTGCTGCGACAGAAAGTTGGCACGTTTCTTGCTGATTATAAAAGTGAATGGAGGTGGAATATATGCCGAATATTCTATTAACAAGAATTGACAACCGTCTGGTACATGGACAAGTTGGGGTCACATGGACAAAGACGCTGGGAGCCAATCTGATTGTTGTGGCGGACGACACTGCTGCAGAGGACAGAATCCAGCAGTCACTGATGAGTGTCACAGCAAAATCATCCGGTGTGGGAATCCGTTTCTTTACGATTGAAAAAACGGCTGCCATCATTGGCAGGGCAGCACCGGAACAGAAAATCTTTATCGTATGCCGTACGCCGAAGGATGTCCGCCGTCTGGTGGAGGCCGGTGTTGCTCTGAAGGAGGTAAATGTGGGAAACATGCATTTCTCCGAAGGGAAACGCGCTATGACTAAGAAGGTCTATGTCGATGATGAAGACATGGATGATTTGAAGTATCTGGTATCAAAGGGCATCAATGTGTATGCACAGGATGTGCCGGGAGATCCGAAATCCGCTATTGAATAACAAAAACTGAAAAGGAGATGAAAGTAATATGGAGATTACACTTTTACAGGGAATCCTACTGACCATTATGACGATTATCGTCGGTCTTGATTTCTTCCTCGAAGCGTTCTTTATCTTCCGTCCGCTGATCGTATCGACACTGACGGGACTGATTTTGGGTGATATTACCTTGGGGCTGAAGGTTGGTGCATTGATTGAGCTTGCATTCGCAGGGCTGACACCGGCCGGTGGTACGCAGCCGCCAAACCCTGTATTCGCAGGTCTGATGGGGACAGTACTGGCGTATACAACCGGCTGTGATCCAAAAGCTGCTCTGGGTCTTTGTCTGCCATTCTCTTTCCTGGGACAGTATGTCATTCTGTTCTATTATTCCGCTTTCTCATTCTTTATGGGAAAAGCCGACAAGTGTGCTGCAGAGGCTGATGTAAAGGGAATCCGCCGCATCAACTTCACAACCATGACCATTATCTCACTGACCTATGGAGCACTGGCATTCCTGTGTACCTATGTTGCACAGCAGCCGATGGCTGACTTTGTAAACGCACTGCCTGCCGTTATCACACACGGACTTGAGGTTGCCGGCGGTATTCTTCCGGCAGTCGGATTTGCTATGCTTCTGCGTGTTATGATGAAGGTAAAATACACACCTTACTTTATTGCAGGCTTCCTGATGGCATGCTTCTGTGAAATGCCGAACCTGCTGCCGGTAGCGCTGCTTGGTACCGTATTTGCACTGATTGACTTCTTCGGTGTGAAGCAGAGAAAAGACGAAATCGAAGAAGCTGTGAAAAACGCAGGGATAACTGGAGGTGACACGAATGTCGGCATCTAAAAAATTAACAAAACATGATATTACAATGCTTGGTATACGTTCTTCCTTCCTGCAGGCATCCTTCAACTATGAACGTATGCAGGCCTGTGGCTTTACATGGGCAATGCTGCCTGCTCTGGAAAAGGTATACGGAGATGACAAGGAAAAGCTGTCTGCCGCAATGACAGATAATCTGGAATTTATCAATACACATCCAAACCTAGTCGGCTTTCTGATGGGCTTGATGATGTCCTTGGAGGAAGGTGGAGGAACCCGTGATGCTATCAAGGGTCTGAAGCTGGCCCTGTTTGGACCGATTGCCGGTATCGGTGATGCAATCTTCTGGTTCACCATTCTGCCGATTGTCGCAGGTATCTCCTGTTCCTTTGCATCACAGGGATCCGTTCTGGGACCGATTATTTTCTTTGCGACCTATGTGGTTATCTGGATTCTGCGTATCGTCTGGACCCGTCTTGGCTACACCCTTGGAACACGTTCCATTGATATCATCACAGAGAACTCTGATATGATTGCCAATTCCGCAACAATTCTGGGTATCACGGTAATCGGTGCGCTGATTGCTTCCTATGTTACGATTAACCTGCTGCCTGTCATTAAGGTAGACGGTGGTATCGAGGTTGCGGTACAGGCTGAGTTCTTCGATCGAATCTTCCCGAACTTTTTGCCAATGTGTGTTACCCTGCTGCTGTTCTGGCTGCTGAAAAAGAAACAGGCGAATCCAATCGTTTTGATTGTATCCATTATCGTGCTTTCCATTCTGGGCGCATGGATCGGACTTGTTTAAAATATGATAAAATAAAGCTATCCACATAAGAATTTCGGATAGCTTTTTTCAAAAATAGGAGGTAATTATGAAACTGATACATACAGAGAATTATGAAGCAATGTCAAAAGAGGCTGCGGATTTGCTGATGGATACACTGCGTAAGAAGCCGGATGCAGTTATCTGCCTTGCGACCGGAAGCTCTCCGGCGCGGATGTATGAGCTGGTATGTGAAGCGGTGAACAGGGAACGAATCGACCTGTCCGAAATCACATTCGTGAAGCTGGATGAATGGTATGGAGTAGAGCCGCAGGCAGCCTGTACGTGTACCACCTTTATCAGGGAGCATCTGCTGGATCAGCTGTATATGCAGCCAAAGGCGGTCGTTGAATTTGTGTCCGATGCGGCAGATATCAGGCAGGAGCTGGATAGGATGGATGTGTTTTTATCTGAGCATCCTATTGATGTCATGATTCTCGGACTGGGAATGAATGGACATCTCGGATTGAATGAGCCTTCAGATTTCCTTACACTGAACGCACATTATGCAGAGCTGGATGAGAAAACAAAAACACACGATATGGTAAAGGGCTATGAGCCAAAGGGAGGTTTGACGATAGGACTGCAGGGAATCTTTACATCAGGGCAGATTATTATGCTGGTTTGCGGGGATCGAAAGGAAGCAGCCTATCAGGCATTTATGAGTCAGAGAATAGCAACCTCTACTCCGGCATCTCTATTATGGCTGCATCCGAACTGCGTTACGCTGGTGGATGATACCATACAGAAATAACTTTTTATATTGTTATTGTGATAAAGTTATGATAACAAAATGGAGAGGAGTAGATTGATATGATACAAATTCGTCCTGTTTCTGATTTGAGAAATAAATTCTCTGAAATTGAAGAGATTGTAAATGGTGGGGAACCCGTTTACCTTACAAAGAACGGCTATGGTACAATGGTGGTTATGAGTCTGGAACGGTATGCAAGTCTTACAGATGTTGTAGAGACCAAGCTGGATGAGGCTGATCGTATTGCGGAAACAAGTGAGGAACGATATTCGCTCGAACGAGTGTTTGGCGATATCAGAAAAGCTGTTGATGGAAATGAAGACCTATAAGGGGATTCATTTGTATAGCCTTTCGAAAAGGAGGCATCCTTATGTTCCTGCATTTCATCACATCACATACGTCCTTAGGATAAAGCAGCAGTGAGCTGCAACCCCTACATCGTGCTTCTTCCCGCTGCTTTTAGGTTCACCTTTCGTTTGACCTTGTTTGCTTTCATGACGGAACGCTAGAAAGTAAGCGAACACATCCTACATATATGGCAGGAATATCTCCATAATCATCGCCATTTCGGAAGAAGGAATCGTCACGTTGAAAATTTCAGAGATAATTTCAAAATTTTTCTCCATGATATAATACATCTGATCATACTGATTGATGATGCCTCTGGCCTTTGGATAGGACAGGGGCTCTTTTCGTATGCATCGCTCGATCATAAATCCACTGTGGAATATGAACTTAATCAACAAATCATCCGTATAGGAAATATTCAAATCATGCAGAATATTGATCAATACATTAAACAGAGACTGACAGACCTTATGCGGATTCAGAAATACCAGTGACTCAGACAGTACCTTGTTTGTGATATCATTCAGCAGCTCCTGTGCATGTGTTTCCGTTTCGCTTACACTTGCCGCATCCCTTGTGTTTTCCTGTCGGAAATACTGGATGGAACTTAAGGTGGAACCGAGTGATTCCATCTTTTCCACAATCGCCATCAGTGTTTTTACCGATATATCACTTACAATGGTAAACGCAGCATCACTCAGTTTTTTCAGCATGGCTTCACTTGCTGTGACTGTACTGCTGTCTGTGGCAATCACAACACCCTTCCCGCGATTGATGGAATGCATCGTATCGGCAATCAGCCTGCAATTCTTTTCATGGGAGATCTGTGAATGCAGACGAAGGTAGTGAATTTCAGTTTTGAAGGACAGGCTGTTCAAATAATCGGCATACTCCTTTGCTGTATCGTTATCCACACTGATAATCAGCAGCTGAATATAATTGCTGTCGATCCATTGTGAGGAAAGATACAGATAGGTGGCGATATAATCCGTTTCCTCGGCAGGAAGCTGCAGCTCCTGATGTGCATGAATGTGTGAAACAATGCTTTGCGCACAGTCATAATCCTCCTGCTTGGCGATACGGTACTCAGCCCGGCGAAAGCCAAGCTCCTGATTACCACTGCGTATGCGGCTGATGGAATTGGATACATGAAGAAGTAAACCGTACAGCAGATTTTCATTCTTACAAATCGGATTGTTTTGCAGAATCGGATACAAAAGATCATAAACCTGCTTCAGCATTACGGAGCGAATCGTATTCAGGTGGATACCGATTGCCGCATTGATATCCTGTATACACAGATTGATCAGCTTATCATCAATGCTGTCCAGATAGCTGTCCTTTTTGCTGGTACCGTCATTGAGATCATACAGCAGCTCCAGCTCCTGATTCTGTTTCAGCGCTGAGAAAAACAGATATTCGCCGGTAAACAGATTCAGAATGTTATCCAGTTCACTCATGCGTTCATTCACGTCATAAATATCCGTTAATACCTGTGTGGAAATATCATCATAATCAATACTGACAAACAGAGCCTCCTGCTCCAGATAGCTGCGAAAGGCGTGTGCACAGGCCTGCTTGATTTCCGCATGCAGATGAGGCAGGTTCCCGGAATAGTCCGACATAACAAAACAGCTCAGTGCGCCCTTTGATATCCGTATGGTTTTATTGATATGTGCAGCCTCCTGCTGGAAATACTGCATCGTCAGAACAAGCATTTCCTGAATGGATTTCTCCCGCAGACAGGGGATATGTATCTGCATAGGGAAGCAGCGGCGTATGTCCGGATTCAGTATCATGTTTTCCGTGTTGGAGATACCCACTATCAGGGAGCGAATCGGATATTCCTTGGAAGGAAGATGCAGCGGCGTATAGGATTGGCTGATCATACTGTTGTACAGGCTGGTCAGGGCGGAAAAGGAAAGACGATCCATGTGATTCAGAATGAGCATACCGTTTCTGCTTGCTTCCAGCAGCCCCTTTTTCAAATGGCTGCCATCATAATAGCCATACAGCTTACTGAGTATTTCCTCCGGCTCCTGATCGGCATAATTCAGACAGTCAAAGACAACGATCCGTGATCCATGAGTAAAGATTTTCCTTTGCAGGCAAAATTCAAACATCGTTTTCGCAAAGTTAAGCTTTCCGACACATGGATCCCCGTATAACAGAATATTCAACCCCTGCGGCGGATACAGCAAAGCGGATTTCGCCCGTTGAATCGGCTCAAACATACTGCTGGTATTGCGGTTTGCGAGATACTGACGGAAAACATCCGCCTGTGTCTGTTCGTTTTTTAGCTCCTGCTCCTCCTTCAGGTAGCTTTGAATGCTCTTCCCCTTTGGAATGACACTGGGGATATGTACATCCGGATGCTCATTTTCCAATGGTGTTCTGGCAAAAAACAGAGTCGGACGTCCCTGCGTCTTGATCAGTCTTCCCTCATGATGCAGCTGGTTTAAAAGTCTCGATACATTGGAGCGGTCCATTTGCAGATCAAGACTGATATTCAAAGCATCCCTTCCCAGACTTCCGCGCTGCTGCAGCTGCTTTGCTGTATGACGGATGAGATGCTGATACACCTCTTCTTTTTTCTTGTCCATATAGCCTAACCTCCTTTTTGACATTATAACAAAAATATCCGGTATTTGGTGTAAAATGGGCGAGTCGCTTACACACTGCTGTTCAGAATGTATTTTTAATTCATCATGATTGTGCAAAAACTTACGCACATATGTATGGATAGGAAGAAAAGCGGTTACTTTTTCTGTAAAAATAAAAAGAAACCGCTGATATATACATGAAATATCGCTTTACACAATTTGTTTACTGTGTAAAAAAAGCAACGATTTTGTGTGGCGAAAACAGCGTGATACAATACACTCGAAGTTGAGAACGACTGTCGAACAACCGGCAGCTGGTGAAATGAGGAGGTAGAAATATGGTTGCAGTGTTATTGGTGACACATGGCGATCTGGCACAGGCGCTGTTGTCAAGTGCGGCACTGATTATGGGAGAAGCAGCGCTGATTGAAAGTCATGGTTTATATCACGGAGACAGTGTTGATAATCTGAAGGACACGATTAAGGAGGCGATAAACAGATTGTCTGAGTGCTCACAGGGAGACGGTGTTCTGATTCTGACGGATTTATTCGGAGGTAGTCCGTCCAATGCGGCAGCAAGGGCGATGCACGAGCTGCAGGATAGCGTTCACTGTGAGTGTATCACCGGGGTGAATCTTCCGATTCTTCTGGAGGTGGCTACGAGCAAGACCTTTATGAAGCTGGAGGAGCTGAAGCAGCACGCATTAGAAGTTGGTGGGAACAGTATTCTGGATCTGAGAAATCAGTTTCAGTTATAAGCAGATTGCTGAAAGGAGATAAGTTATGCAGATTTCAATTATTCAGGCCATTCTGATTGGTACGCTTTACTATTTAACAAACAACGGGGTTCCCTGGCTGACCGGGCTGGGCAGTGTTTCCATACGCCAGCCGATCTGTGCGGGAACGATTGTCGGATTGATCCTTGGAAAGCCGGTGGAAGGCTGTATCATGGGGGCTACGATCAATACCCTGTATCTGGGCTTTGTAAATGCGGGAGGTACGCTGCCAACGGATCCCGGAATCGGCGGTGTTGTGGGGACAGCCCTTGCTCTGAGCGCCAATGCCACACCGCAGGTCGCTATGTCGATTGCGGTTCCGCTCGGAGTTATGGGAACGATGGTATGGACGCTTCGTCAAACTGTAAACATCTATTTTGTGCACCAGATGGACAAATATGCAGTTACCGGGGATATTAAAAAAATGGCATTCTGGCAGCTGGTACCGACGCAGCTGTTCGGATATGCAGTAACCATGATTCCATGTGCGCTGCTGGTTTACTTCGGTGCACCGGCTACGCAGGGACTGCTGGACATGCTGGCAGGAAAGCCGCTTCATATTCTGAGTGTGATCGGCGGGATTCTTCCTGCCATCGGTATTGCCATGATCATCCGTATGCTGAATACAAGAAACGGAATCCTGATTTTCTTTACACTCGGATTCTTCCTGGAAACATACTCCGGACTGAGTATGCTGGTGGTATCAATTTTTGCGGTAATCGCTGCTTACTTCTATGGTGAATTGAAATTCGGAAAGGCAGGGAATGAGGAATGAGTGAACAGGTGACGGAAAGAAAGCTGACAATAAAGGATCTGAATACATCCTATTTCATGTTTGAGGTGTTTGCACAGGCCTGCTGCAGCTATGAACGATTGCAGGCACCCGGATTTTTCTCCGGTATGAAGAATGTTATCGCGAAATTATACACAGACCCTGAGGAACGTGCAGAAGCATGTCAGCGTCATATGGAATTTTATAACTCGGAATTTGCGCTGGTAGGGCCGGTAATTCTTGGTCTTACGATTGCCATGGAGGAAGAAAAGGCCTGTGGTGCGGAGATCGACGGACTTGCGATCAGTGCGGTCAAGACTTCTCTGATGGGACCGCTTGCGGGAATCGGAGATACCCTGCGGCAGGGAACACTGATTCCGATCATCGGCTCCATCGCAATCTCCATCGGGCAGGAAGGAAATCTTCTGGGACCGATCTTCTATTTCTTTGTGACGCTGGCACTGAACTTCGGTATCAGCTATACGCTGTACCGCAAGGCATATGACAAGGGGCGCGATTTCGTCGGTGAATTCTTCAGCGGCGGGAAGATGGAGAAAATCATGACAATGGTAACCGCTATGGGCTCCATCACCATCGGTGCACTTGCCGCCACGACTGTAAAGCTGACTTCAACTGCAGAGATTGCTCTGGGTGACAACAAGCTGGCGGTACAGACCGATATTCTGGATAAGATTGTAAACAATCTGCTTCCCTTTGGCATGGTCATGCTGACGTTTTATCTGATGAATAAAAAAGTTAGTGTAAACAAGGTTCTGCTCATTCTGTTTGCCATCGGAATCATCGGTGGACTGCTGGGAATCGTTTAGGCAGGTGCAGTATATGAAGGTTCTGATTACATCCAACAGCTTTGGAAAATTTGATGAGGCTCCGCGGAAGCGGATGCTGGATCTAGGCTGGGAGCTGCTTGATAACCGCTATCATCATATTATGAGCGAGGAAGAAATGATGAACGAGGTTCCCGGCGTGGATGCGATTATACTTGGCTCTGATATTGTCAGTAAACGGGTGCTGGATAAGGCTGACAAACTGAAAATTATATCCAGATACGGTGTGGGAATTGACAACATTGATACCGCGGAGGCTGAAAAAAGAGGCATTGCTGTCACGGTGACGAAAAACTGTAATACGGAGGCGGTGGCAGATTATACGATTGCCCTCATGCTGGCGACCCTGCGCCATGTATGCAATGTGCATTCCTCCTTGCAAAAGGGGATATGGAAAAAGGAAACCGGTATGGATTTATGCCATAAGACAGTCGGAGTATTCGGTCTGGGCGCAATCGGCCGTCAGGTTGTAAAACGTCTCAAGGGATTTGAATCTAAGATATTAGGGTACGATATATTCGCAGATGAAGAATACTGCGAAAAAGAGGGAATCTGTCTGCTTTCCCCACAGGAGATTTTCAAACAGGCGGACATCATTACACTGCATGTTCCCGGCAACGCGGATGGAACACATTTCATCACTCAGCAGGAGCTGGAGCTGATGAAGCCCGAGGCTGTCCTCATCAATACCGCAAGAGCTTCTCTCATCGATGAAACGGCCATGGTTCAGGCATTACGGCAAAAACGTATCTATGGGTACGGAACGGATGTCTTTGATGGGGAACCACATATGAATCCGGAATTTATCGGTTTGAACAATGTGGTATGCAGCCCGCATACAGCCGCCGTCAGTGTGGAGGCAGTCAATACCATGTCACATGCCGCCGTTGAGCATCTGATGGAGTATTTTGGAGTAACAAAATGATAGGAGAAACCTTATATGAAACATATCGTTTGGACAAGAATTGATGACCGTCTGATTCACGGTCAGGTCATGACACAATGGATTCAGTATACCGAGGCGAATGAGGTACTGATCATCGATGATGGCGTCGCAAAGGATTCCTTTCTGCAGATGGTTATGAAATCCAGTGTTCCCGGCAAAATCAGTTTAAAGGTGTTAAGTGTCAAGGATGCAATCGGATACTTGAATGAAGATGGAAAGCATGAGAAAATCATCATTCTTGTAAAGACACCGGTGGTGTTGGATGAGCTGAGCGATGCCGGTGTCCGTCTGAAGAGCATCAATGTCGGAGGAATCGGCGCGAAGGCCGGAAGAAAGCCGATGTTCAAAAACATATCTGTCAGTGAAGAGGAAAAGGAAGCCTTCCGCAATCTGTTAAACAAGGGAATCAACGTGTTCCTGCGTGTCATTGTTACAGAACCGGAAGAGGATATCGCAAAATATTTATAGAAAGGAAACGGTATACCGATGCGTATCAGAAGCAGTCAGGTCGTATACCGGAGGTAACAGGATGAATGAAATTGTAGAATTTATCGCAAAGCACAAGGTGGTCGTTATCTGCCGCGGCTTGTATGATAATGAGCTGATCAAAACAATCAGAGCGCTGTATGATGGCGGTATACGTGTAGTGGAGGTTACCTTTGATCAGGCAGACCCCGATGCGGTAGAGAAGACATGCGGTGCAATAAGGACAATCAAAGAGCATTTTCCACAGATGAAGGTGGGAAGCGGCACAGTAACCTGTGTAAAGCATGTGCTTGCCACAAAGAAGGCAGGGGGAGAATTCTGCCTGTCACCGGATGTGAATACGGAGGTGATTCGTGCAACGAAAGAAGCCGGTCTGATTTCTATACCCGGAGCAATGACCTCAACAGAAATTTTGCAGGCACACAATGCCGGAGCGGATATCGTGAAAATATTCCCTGCAGGATGGCTGGGACTGTCCTATCTGAAGGATATCAAAGGGCCGATCAATCATGTGAAATTCCTTGCGGCAGCCGGTGTAAATGAGGAGAACTTCAAGGAGTATCTGAACGCCGGATACTGTGCAGCAGGCATCAGCGGCCGCTTTATCGATCGAAAGGTTATCGCTGAAGGAAATTTCGAGGAGCTGACACGTCGGGCAAGGATATTTACCGATATCGCAAACGCGTGTTAATTCAACCCCCGCCGCACAACTGCTATTGGCGGGGGTTCTTTTAGAATCATACCAACAATCTACGACTGTTCTCTATGCAGGAAGTGAGGGAATCAGCGTATGCAGGAAAGCAGAAAATTATACGAGGAGGATAACAGATGAAGGCTATTGTATTTGGTGCGGGGAAAATCGCCCGTGGATTTATCGGGCAGCTGCTGTATCTCAGTAAGGCGGATATCACGTTTGTGGATATCGATCAACAGCTGGTGGATCGTTTGAATAAGGATCAGAAATACCATGTGTATATTCTGGGAGATTCTTCATTGGATAGTGATGTTACAGGCTTTCAGGCGGTACAGCTGGAGGATGAAAAACGCATTGGTGCTGCCCTTGTGGAAGCGGATATCGCCTTTGTTTCCGTAGGTGGTGCAAACCTGAAGTCACTGGGTGAGAAAATCGGAAGAATATATAAGGAAAACGGCATACCGAAAAAGCCGTTTAACTTCGTGACGTGCGAGAACTGGAGACATGCGGGAGCGTTTCTGTATGAAGGGATTACGGCAGAGATGGAGGAACAGGAGAAAACGATGTTTGATCAGTTTGTCGGTGTGAACGAGGCAGTTATCATGCGCTCTGCGACCCAGCCCAGTGATGAACTTGCAATGCAGGATGCAACAGGTGTATGGGTACAGAATTACTGGTATCTTCCCATCAGTGCCGAGCATTTCAAGGGGGAGCTTCCACCGATTCAGGATGCGGAGCTGATGCAGAACTTCGGTGATTTTTTAACCCAGAAAATGTATACCAATAATACAAGCAACGCTGTCATCGCCTATCATGGCTATCTGGCAGGCTATGAGCTGCTGGCAGAGGCCGCAAACAGCCCGGAGGTTTCCGCCTTGCTGGATGAGGTATATGAGGAAATCAACCAAACACTGGTGGCGGAGCTGCATGTCGATCCGCAGCAGCAGAAGGCCTTTGCGGAAAAGGCAAGAGCAAAATATACAGACTGGACGATTGTCGACCGTGTCATACGGCATGGAAAGGATCCGCTTCGCAAGCTGGGAGCACAGGATCGGCTGATTGCACCGGCAAGAATGGCATTGAACCATGGGGTTTATCCCCGAGTGATAATTGAAACCATCGCAAAGGCGCTGTTCTTTGATGAGGAAAGTGATGCGTCCGCAAGGAAGCTGAAAGCAATGCGAAGAGAGCACGGGATACCCTATGTATTACAGACCGTATGTGAACTGAACGAGCAGGAGCCACTGTACCGGGAGGTGCTGAAGGCTGTGGAAAGGATATGTAAGGAAGGGATGGTCAAGGGACATGAGTAAAAATGTTATCATCGGTGCCGGATTAAGCGGGCGGGGCTATTTAAACCGTCTGCTGTATCTGTCAAAGGAAGAAACCGTTTTTTTAGATCGTGATGAGAGCCTGATCCGGCAGCTGCGCAAGGAGCCTTCGTATACGATTCGCTTTGGAAGTGAGCGGGAGCCTCTTAAGGTGGATAATTACACAGCCTATACGATAACGGATGAGCGTGCGATAACAAACATCGCACAGGCAGAACGCATTTTTATCTGTGTCGGTGCCGATCACGTTGCGGAATTGCTGCCCTTTTTGCAGGCAGCATTGCAGGAGCGAGATAGGCGTTCTTTGGATATCCTTGTTGCAGAAAATGGAATACAGCCATCCTCACCCCTTGCTGTATTGCGCAGTGATTCCCGAATACATTTGAGTGAAGCTGTCATATTCTGTACAACGCTTGGACAGCGTGATTCACTGGCTATCTTCAGTGAAAATCTGGACCATCTTCCCTACGACAGCATAGCATTGGGACATGAGCTTCCCTTATACGGCTTCGTACAGGAAACACATTTTTCCGATTTGCTGGAGCGCAAAATCTATACGTATAACTGTATCAGTGCATGCATAGCCTATCTGGGGTATGAAAAGGGGTATACGGATTATGCCGAAGCCGCGAATGATATTGAAATAACTGAGAAAATCAAACGGATAGCGGAAGTAATCAATCGCTGTATCACTACTGTGTATAATGTTTCCATGCAGGAGCAGACCGCGTTTTCTGAAATGGCGATTCGAAAGTTTCAAAATCGAAATATCAAAGATACCGTAGCGCGCAATGTTCGGGATGTTGAAAGAAAGCTGAAGCCTGAGGAAAGAATCCGCAAGCCGTTGTCTTTGATGCAGGAGCAGGGGGAATACAGCAGAGAGCTGCTGGAGGTTCTGGCAGCGGCACTTCGATATGGCATGAAAACAAAAGAGCTTTCGCAGGATTGGGATAAGCTGGTGGATTTCTACACACAGGGAATGTGCGAGGAGTGGAAGCAGGTTTTGCATCGCTGTAAATGATCGGGCTGTAAGGCATCTGCTATACGTATGAAGGCTGCTGGTTCGCTAAAGCGCAAGGTGTAAAAGGGAATCGTGTATTCCTGCTTCTTGCCCGCATTGAAAGACAAGCATAAAAAAAAACAAAAAGAAGAAACAAATTCCTTTTCACAGGAGCTTTCTTTCTTCTTTTTTTCAGTCAATTCAATTATCTATTTCCGGTTTAAAGCCTGTTCATGACGATCCCTGTTATCATACCGTGATTGCTTTGCGATTCAAGCAGTGCAAAACTGTTGTCTTCCTGAGAGAGAACAGGAATGTCTGTAGTAAGGAACGGGATTTCCACGATTGCCGTGTTTGTTTCGGCTGGATAGACAGAACATCTCATTTATTGCTTAGCTTTGCAGAAATATCCCGCAGCTCCAATGCGATATAAACCAGCAGTAGAAATTTCATGATATCTATGATCATACCTAACATATCCACACAACCTCCTATTCATAAACGGGGGAACAGTATACTCTGCAGGACACTGTTTCCTTTGTTTCTTTCCAGTTAAACTTTACTATAAATAGCCTGTGGTGTAAAGCTGAATCAGTAATGAATTGAAAGGATCAGATTTTACAGGTCTTAGATACCGCAGGAGGGAAGCTTTCTAAGGGATGCATACGGAATATAGCTGCTCTCATCCTGCTTCAGTGCTTGTCGAAAAAATTTTTGAACTGCTAAAGCAAACAAATTCCTTCCTCAGTTTTGCATGAGACAGCTGTTAGTGATTGCTTTTCTTTTTAAATGCTCTTACGGATAAAATATAGAATAACAGAAGCAGCACCGTACACCACAAAATTGCAGAAAGCAGTGTACAGGTCTTTAATTGTAGTAAGGAACGGGATTGCCACAGTTGCCGTGTTTGTTTCGGCTGGATAGGCAGAACGTCTCATTTATTGCTTAGCTTTGCAGAAATATCCCGCAGCTCCAATGCGATATAAACCAGCAGTAGAAATTTCATGATATCTATGATCATACCTAACATATCCACACAACCTCCTATTCATAAACGGGGGAACAGTATACTCTGCAGGACACTGTTTCCTTTGTTTCTTTCCAGTTAAACTTTACTATAAATAGCCTGTGGTGTAAAGCTGAATCAGTAATGAATTGAAAGGATCAGATTTTACAGGTCTTAGATACCGCAGGAGGGAAGCTTTCTAAGGGATGCATACGGAATATAGCTGCTCTCATCCTGCTTCAGTGCTTGTCGAAAAAATTTTTGAACTGCTAAAGCAAACAAATTCCTTCCTCAGTTTTGCATGAGACAGCTGTTAGTGATTGCTTTTCTTTTTAAATGCTCTTACGGATAAAATATAGAATAACAGAAGCAGCACCGTACACCACAAAATTGCAGAAAGCAGTGTACAGGTCTTTAATGACTCATTCAGAAGCAGGGCACGCAGTGAATCAATGACAGGGGTAATCGGCTGGTATTCGGCAAAAATCTGCAATGCTTTCGGCATGGTGTCGATTGGTACGAAGCCGGAGCTGATGCAGGGCAGAGCGATCGCCAGAATTGAGAATGAGCCTGCCCCCTCCGGACTGTTCGCAATCATTCCGAAATATACGGATATCCAGGATAAGGTGAGAATGTACAAAGAAATAATCAGCAATGCGGCACACCAACCAAGTAAATCCGCTTCCGGTCGAAAGCCAATCAGGAATGCCACTAGGAGAATCAGCAGGGCAGTTACCATATTTCTGATAAAGGCTTCCCGTACATGTCCGTTTAAAATGGAAGAGCGTTTAACAGGCATGGTGCAGAAGCGCTCCATGATTCCGCTTTTTATATCCGAACAAACGGCAATCGCCGTGGTAGCGGCACACTGTCCGAGGCATTGCAGAATGATTCCTGGAACAATGAAATTCACATAGCTTGTTTCACCCGTCTGCATGGCGCCGCCAATTACATAAGCAAACAGCAGCATGGTGAGTATCGGAGCGATGATGCTCGTTAAAATTGTATCAGGATTTCGTTTGGATAGAAGCAGACATCTTCCACTCATCGTCAAAACATCCTTTAGTGTCTGTATGGTTTTCATTGTATATCCTCTCTTTCATGAACCAGTGTTAGGAAAACATCCTCCAGATTCGGCAGCTTTTGATAAAATTTCAGGATTTTGATATTACCGGAAGAAAAAATATGAAACAGCTCGGATAATGCTTCGGCACTGCCGTCCGTATATATAATCAGCTTATGCTCTGTCATCACCGGCTTCGTCGAATAGCCCCCTGTACATGACATGGCAGCCTCCAGCATACTGCTGTCGGGAAATTCAAATTCGACGATTCCCTGTGGCAGCAGCTTTTTTAATTCCGCAGGAGTACCTTCCGTAAGAATCCTTCCCTGATCCAGAATGGCGATATGATCTGCCAGCTGCTCCGCTTCCTCCAGATACTGCGTGGTAAGAAAAATAGTGATCCCCATTGAATTCAGCTGCTTTATGATGCTCCACATACTGTGACGGCTCTGTGGATCCAGACCTGTGGTCGGCTCATCAAGAAAAATAATCTGCGGATTACCGGCAAGGCTCATAGCGATGTCCAGCTTTCTGCGCATACCGCCAGAATAGGTGCTCACCATACGGTTAGCGGCTTCTGTAAGGGAGAAATATGCAAGCAGCTCTCCTGCCTTTTTCTTTGGCGTCTTCAGATGATTCAGCTTTCCGATCATCACGAGATTTTCATAACCGCTCAGCTTTTCATCCACACTGGCAAACTGCCCGGTAAGACTGATCAGCTTTCGAACGGCTTCTCCCTCGGCAGTGACAGAATGACCGCATACGGAAACTTCACCGCTATCAAAGGCCGCAAGTGTTGTCAGTATCTTAATCGTCGTTGTCTTTCCGGCACCATTGGAACCAAGCAGACAATAGATAGAGCCTTTTTCTATTTCCATATTCACATCCTTTAATACCTCTGTATGACCATAGCGTTTGGTTAACCTGTGTACAGAAACAGCGAGATCTTGTGTGTTCATATTTATATTCTCCTTTTTATATACATTCAGAATGTATGTATTGTGGTAAAATAAAATTGCATATGCAATCTTATTTTGTTGGAATGCTTTGGACAATCGTCTGGGCATGCTGAAGAATTTCATCATCAATGAGGTAGATTCCCATACTGTCCAGCATGTGTTTGGTGAGCAGCAGGCGTTCCAGCAGATCTTCCTGCGTACAGGGGACAATGGAAGGAATGAACCACACACTGGTTATCATTACAAATAAGCTGGCCAGTGCCTTGGGATATTTGATATCCGGAATGGAGCCGTCCTGAATGCCTTCCAGAAACAGCTCTTCGAAAAAAGGTGTAACGATTCGCAAATTGCTTTCCATGTAATCCGCAAGAATCTTCGGATTCTTCAGCAGCGGCACAGACATCTGGTTCAAATCAAGCTGATCCTGATTCTGTGCCTGCATCTTGATAATCTTTTTCAGCTTTTCAAGACCGCTTAGCCCCTTTTCCTTACGAACTTCCTCAAATGGATTATGCTCCAGAAACATACGGTCACTCAGCGCATCCAGCACTTCCTCCTTGGATTTGAAATGGTGGTAGAAAGCACCGCGGGTAAGTCCTCCCAGCTCTCCAACAATATCCAAAATGGTTGTTTCTTCATATCCTTTTTCCAGAAACAGCTTCATGGATACATCCAGTATTTTCTGAACCGTCTCCTCCGGATACTTATTGCGCGGCATTGTATCACTCCTTAATACATACATTGTGTATCTATAATTTAACATACACTGTGTATGTTGTCAATGCATATTCTGTTTTCATTTCTGTGAACAAGAGGGCTGAATACAAAGGATTACCTGTAAAACCGTTTTCTATTGTATGGAAAATTTCAAATACGTTATCAGGAAATCCCTTTTTGATTCTAAGCGATTGAGATCAGATACATGCTTAGAAAAACCGGTCGGCAGACCGGTTCATTTTCAATGTTTGAATGTCAGAGGGATCGCATTATTTTCGCTCTGTTTGAACATTGATCTCCATCTGATAATTGAGTATAACATCACACAAAACGGCGATTTCCTCCTGTGAAATGGAAAGTGTCATAAAATCCCGGATTTTCAACAAATTCGTTTTCATGATGTGAAACAGCTCGGTATGCTCCATCATAAAGCTTTCCAAAAGATTATAGCGGATTTTCTGCTTCTTCACACAGCGGTCCAGCATACAGGTGCCGTGAAACAGGAACTGTATAATGATGTTATTGGAAAGCGGCAAATTGCATTCCGTGCAAATATTGAGAAGTACGCGGTACAGGGCTTCATTGGACTTTGCTATATTGATGGTAGGGAAGGTTGCCTGAAAGCGCTGAAAGATATCGCTGCTTTGACGCTCATTTTTAGAGGTCAGACTCTTATCATTCAAAAATGCCTTTATTTTTTTCTTTCGGTTCACTACATCACTGAGCAGAGCCAACAGATGCATGGTCTTCTGTGAAACCACTTCACTGGTTTCATATAATAGTGGAAGAGAAACCGGATACAGGGAGAAGGAGGGAATGTTTAACGTGGAGATGATGGACTTATCCAATGTCGTAAGCGGCGGCTTGTCACCAACGATAAGTACGCCTTTTCCTATATCAATATATTTGATCAGTTTATATATCTTATCCGTAAACTCATGAAAGTCATGCGTCTGATAATAGAGATTATAATCAAAGGAGAAGAAACAGCGGCTTCCCAGAATCTGATTCAGATGCTGAGCATAATTTTCCGCAAGACGCTCCCCGTGACAGACAATCAGTGTCATGATGGTATTCTGACTGATGGATTTTAATGCATAGTAGATAAAATTGCGGATATAGCTTTTATATACCTTCAGAAGACTGATGTTGAACTTGTTTTCCACTGTGCTGATCACATTGTCACTCAGCTCCTGGGAATATGCTGTTTCCTTATAATCCAGATGCTCCAGCTGAAACTGGTAGGCGAAGGTATTATCCAGCATATGCTGAATCTGGATATACAGCTTGCTTAAAATCTGGCGGTCATTTTTCAATTTTGTTTTCGTAAACAATGGTGTCAGAGCCTGATAGACCTTGGACTGCATCTCTATGGATGAGGAATCCAGAAGCTTTGTCCGCGTCATCAGGACATCCTCTTTCGCCTTTTCTATGATGTTTTTCAGCTGTGCAGTTATAACAATGCTTGCATTGAGCTGTGTCTGTAATAGATTTTCCAGTGTTTCACACGGCTGATCCGGGTAGATATCTATGATTTCCGGAAGGAGCTGTGTAACGGTTATTCGGATATGATCCTCCAAAGAATTATCTGCACTCTTGTTTTGAATGACATTCTTGGATATGTTCTCATGTGTGATGACGATTGGTTCATGATTGGTAATCACACTGGAATACAGATTATTGGATAGGGAATAGACAATCTCATTGCGAAGCTGAAAGAGATTGTAGGTATAATCTGCGCTGAGAAAGGAGGCAATCGCATTTCCGGTCACCTTGATGCGGCAGTTCAGATTCACTGCCTCCTCCTGCAGGAAGGTCAGCACAAGCTCAATCATTTCTTTTGTTGTGCGCTCTTTTACATTGGGATACTTCGCTGTGTAAGGTGTCAGCTGTGAGAAATATGCAAAGTTTTCAACACTCTTATCAATCAGAAAAATCATGATAGGTAACGGCTTGTTTTCGTTGCTGCAAAGATTGTTGAGATCGTTCCAGAACCGGTAAATCTCGCTTTCCTGAAACGGTGTGTAGATTTCCATGATGACCATGGAGATATTACGATCAAGAAACTGCTGCCGCAGAGTGGAAAAGCTTTCATTTATGGAACGATAATCAAAGGTGAAGCTTCTGCTCTTTTTGGAAATACGTTTATTCTGTACGGCCAGATCGAAGAGCTTTTTACAAAAATATTTCTTGCCTGAGCCTTTTTCTCCCTGTAATGCAATCAGTAACGGCTTGTTCTGATAATAAAATATGGCAGGGGTGATTTTACTGATAACCGGTGTCAGTGATTCCTCATAACCGTTTCCAATAATATTCATACCTTTTTTATAAAAACTGGCATCACTTGCATCATATACGAATAAATTTTTCAGGTTTTCTTTTCCGGGGATGATTTGGGGAATATTATTGAAATGATATTCGCCGACAATAACATCCTTGGATAAATAGAGAGTGGGTCTTCCTTCCACCTTGATGAGCTGTAGATCGTTAAACAGCTGATTTAAAATTCTGGATACGTTGGACCGGTCCAGCTTCAGATCCAATGCGATATCAAAGGCATTGCATCGTTCAAAGCTGAAGGATTTGTCCGCAAGACTTTCACTGGTGTATTCTCTGACCAGATTCATAATCAGATCCCGTCTGGTTTTCGCCATACTATCACTCCCTGTTACTTTTTCGTGTTAAATCAATGGGTGAAATAACACACAAGCTAGGAAAATATTAACATAATCCATATAAAAAGTACATACTTCCTATGATTTTGCATGAAATGTAAATGATTTCATTACTTTGTGGAGGTTTTTCTCCGTTAGCTGTCTTATTATGATGACACACTGTTGCTTTTTGTGTCAATTTGACACTGTAATCGTTTTCAATATGATTATAGTTGTCAGATACAGATAAAGATTCAGTAAGTAGAAGCTTCAGGAGGTGAAGAAAACTGCTTCTTTTCAGATATAGATAGGAATAACAAACATGAGAGGAGAATCCTATGGAAAAAGCAAGAGCATGGGTGATTGAAGCAAAGGATAAGCTGGCAATGCGCGAGCTGGATATCCTGGAGCCGGGGGATTATGAGGTACTGTTTAAAACAGAGGTATGTTCCTTATGCACCGTGGACCGCAGAACATACAAAGGAACAAGGAACTACGGATATCCGTTTCTTGGCGGTCATGAGTGCAGCGGGACGATTATAAAGACAGGCAGAGGTGTTGTAGGTGTAAAGGCAGGCGATAAAGCAATTTTTACATCCGGATATTGTAACCAGTGTGAGCTGGATCGCTCCGGCAGAGGAACGCAGTGCAATCGCAAAAAGGAAATGCCGAAACGCTCAAGTCTGGATGGGAATATACTGGGCGGCGGCTTAAGTGAATATCTGGTGATTCCTGCATGGCAGATTATCCGTATGCCACATGATGTGGATATGCGCCATGCGGCACTAACAGAGCCTCTGGCATGCTGTATTCACAGTATACGCAAGGCAAGATTAAAGTTTGGTGATACGGTTGTCATTATCGGTATGGGCATTATGGGGTACTTTCATGTGAAGCTGGCTCAGATGTGCGGTGCACGCATTATTGTGAGTGAAACCGATGAAGAAAAGAGGAAAACGGCGATTCGGGAAGGGGCTGCCTATGCCTTTGACCCGCGTCAATGTGATGTCGGTGAAGAAATTCGCAGGCTGACGGATGGGCTGGGGGCAGATGCTGTCATCAACACCATACCGTTCAAAGAGGTGTGGCAGCAGGCAATTGACATGTTAGCACCATATGGCAGACTGATTGCCTATAGCTCACAAAACAGCAAAGAACCAATCGGTGTGGATTTCGGCATGGTGCATAGTCGTGAAATAGAATTTATCGGAACGCTGAATCCGACGATTGAGGATAATCAGATGGCGGTCAAGCTGATCGGTTATCAAATGATCGATATGGAGAAGGTGATCGACCGCGAATTCAGCTTTGCACAGGGAAAAGAAGCCTTTGATTATGCATGTAAACCGGGTGTTTACCGTGTCATGATCAATTACGGAAAGGAAGATAACTGATATGCTGGTAACATTAAAGGAAATTCTAACAAAGGCAAAGCAGGAGAATTATGCCGTGCCTGCCTGCAATATTGATAATGAACATAATCTGCGTGCTGCCATCGAGGCGGCAGAAGAAATGAATACCGGAATTATACTGAATACAACACCGGTTGCCAATCCGGATCTGGAAAGCTTTGGACGAATTGCAGTGGATCTTGCCAGACGCTCCCGAGTAAAGATTGCCCTGAATCTGGATCATGGCAAAACCTTTGAAGACTGTCTGCTTGGCATTCGCGCAGGCTATACCTCCATCATGATCGACCGATCCTTACTGCCGTTTGAAGAAAATATCAGAGAGGTGCAGGAGATGGTACGGATTTGTCATGCACTGGGAATCAGTGTGGAAGCTGAGCTTGGTCATGTAGGTGTTGGTGAGCAATATCATACTGACGGACATCAGGCATTTACCCGTGTTGAGGAAGCAGTGGAATATGTAAAGCAGACCGGAGTGGATGCACTTGCGGTTGCCATTGGTACTGCACATGGCGTATATAAAGGTACTCCGCAGATTCATTTTGACCTTCTTCATGAATTGAAGGATGCACTGGATATTCCGCTCGTTCTTCATGGCGGCAGCGGTACCGGGGATGAAAATCTGGCACGCTGTGCAAGAGAGGGAATCAATAAAATCAATTTGTCCAATGATTTGAAACGCAGCGCAATTGAAAATCTGGTTAAGGAGGATTTGAGCGGCAATGCCGTTTATCAGCTGTATCCATTGCTTGCGGAGGGATTCAAACATAAAATCAAGCACTATATCCGTCTGTTTGGCTGTGAGGGCAAGTAATGGAAAGCATTGCTGGCTTCTGTAAAGAGGGAGCCGGCTGTCATCCACTTTATCTTTTTAATCCGGATAAGACATTGCCGCATATGACATGACACCGCTGGTGTTGATGTTTGACTATTTCCGTTTATTGGAAAAAGCATTTCGCAGTTAAGACGATTCGGTAGAAAAACATTTACCGGACAATATTGAAAATACAGGAGGAAATCGCTTATGAAGGTTTTGGTAACATCCAAGTCTTTTGGTAAATTAAGTAGGAAACCGATACAAAGATTACAGGATGCAGGCTTTGAGGTCTATGGAAATGAAAAGGGAAGACTGCTGAATGAGGAGGAAATGGTGGAAGCCATTCAGGGGATGGATGCTGTCATTCTAGGGACGGAGGTTTTCAATCGCAATGTCATTGATCATGCAGATAAATTGAAAATCGTTTCACGCTATGGTGTGGGGCTGGATAAAATTGATGTGGAATATTTAAAGGAAAAAGGCATTGCATTACAAATTGCACGCAATGCAAATACAAACTCCGTAGCGGATCACACCATAGGACTTATGCTTTCTCTTTGTCACAATATTACAAGAAGTGATGCCAATATCCGCTCGCATGTGTGGAAAAAGCCGATTGCAAAGGATTTGTATCAAAGCACCGTCGGTATCCTTGGGCTGGGTGCCATTGGGAAAGCCGTTGCACGAAGACTGAAGGGGTTTGATTGCAATATACTCGCATTTGACAGCTATTATGATGAGGCGTTTATCCGGGAGTATGGCATACACAAGGCGGATATAAACGAGATCGTGAGCAGCAGTGATTTTCTGACGCTGCATCTTCCTGCACTTGCAGAGTTTTCACCGCTACTGGATGCAAAGGCTTTTTCCAAAATGAAAAAGGATGCGGTTATCATCAATACGGCACGGGCAAAGCTCATTGACCGGCAGGCATTGTATGATGCTTTGCACAATGGGCAGCTTTACGGCTATGGTAGTGATGTGCATTATATGGAGCCCGGCTTTGATGAGGAGCTGATTGCCTGTGAGAATACCGTTCTGACACCGCATATTGCCGCAAGCAGTGAAGGGGCAATCAATCGCATGTCGGATATCGCAGTTGATCATGTGCTGGCATATTTCGGCTGTCAGTAGCCGCTGGGTAATTGAAGAATGTATACGATATGCTTTTTGTTTCAAATAAATTCATATATAGGAGGATGAACATGAAAATTGATGATAGGCTGGAAAAGCTGAAGCAGTTTGATACACCGTCCATTACCAATGTGGTCGCAACCTATCCGGATAAGGAGTACTGTCTGGGACTGTATCATCCCTGGCGCGGACAATGGTATACGGATGAGCGCGCAAGGGTTATGTATCCAGAGCTAGGCAGAACCGTTGGCTATGCGGTTACGTGTACCTATGGTCTTCCGGATCCGAACTATGAGTGCCTGAAGTTCGCAGATGTGTTAAAAGCAGTTGCTGCTGTCGGAAAACCAGTGGTACTGATTGTGAAACAGGACATGCCGGAAGAGATTAAGTGTCGTAACGGCTTGCTGGGTGGAAATATGATGACAGCACTTCGTTCTGCCGGCTGTGTCGGTGTCATCAGTGACGGTCCGAGCAGAGATGTGGATGAGATACGTCCGCTGCAGATGCAATACGTGTTAAGCGGTGTTACGGCAGGTCATGGAAAATGGGCAGTGCAGTCCGTGAATACCGGTGTGGAGGTTTTTGGGATGCAGGTTAGTCCGGGGGAAATCATTCACATGGATGAAAACGGAGCAGTGAAATTTCCGGCATCCGTCATAGATCAGGTAATTGAAAAAGCAGAATATCTGCAGGAGTTTGAAGAAAACAGACAACGGAGGATGAGAGAAACCGAAGATGTGGATGAACTGATCAAAATCATGTCCGGCTTCTACGATTGATATATGGAAAATTTTATTTATGATATACCGACAAAGGTGTATTTTGGAAAGGGACAGCTACAGCAGCTTCATACCGTTATGAAGGAATTCGGAGAGCGGGTCTTACTTGTTTACGGAGGAGGCAGTATCCGTCGTAACGGTATTTATGACGAGGCGGTTACAGAATTGCATACGGCGGGAAAGAAGTATGTGGAGCTGTTTGGTGTAGAGCCAAACCCTTCCCTTACAACGGTGGAAAAGGGAGTGGCGTTATGCCGCAGGGAGAATGTGGATGTTATTGTGGCAATAGGAGGAGGCAGTGTGATTGATTGTGCCAAGGTTGTGTCTGCCGCTGTATGTAGTACCTTGTCACCATGGGAGCTGGTGCTTCACCCGCAGGAAATAAAAAAGGCGATTCCGGTTATTGCGGTTTTGACAATTGCGGCTACCGGCAGTGAGATGGATCATATTGCTGTTATCACGAATCCGGATACAAAAGAGAAAATAGGTACACGGAATCCACTCCTTCGCCCAAGGGCTGCGATACTGGATCCTACCTTTACCTTTAGTGTAAACCGCTATCAGAGTGCCTGTGGTGTGGCTGATATTATGAGCCATACGATGGAGTCTTATTTTGCACGGGAGGATGCCGGTTTACAGAACCGGTTTGCGGAAGGTATTCTGAAAATCTGTACGGCATACGGACCGCTCGTTTTAAAGGAGCCGGATAATTATGAAGCAAGAGCCAATCTCATGTGGGCAGCAAGCTGGGCAATCAATGATATGCTGAAGCTGGGGCATATGACACAGTGGAGTGTTCATCCGATGGAACATCCGCTCAGTGCCTTTTATTCCGTTACACACGGCGAAGGTCTGGCTGTTCTGACGCCGCACTGGATGGAGTATGTTCTCAGTGAGGATACAGTGGATATGTTTGCGCGTTTCGCCAGAGAAATCTGGCAGGTAACAGAAAAGGATCCGTGGGATATGGCACGTGAGGGAATTGAATGTCTGCGAAGCTTTTATAAACAGCTGCATCTGCGCTCATCCTTAGGGGAGCTGGGTATCGATGATACGCACTTCGATGCAATGGCACAGGATGCCGCAAAACAGACGGTGAACGGATTTGTGTCACTGTCCGCAGAGGATGTGAAGAACATTTATCGCAACAGCTTGTAAAGTGTTTTATAATATGATCAGGGAAAGGAGATAAGGGTGCTGACTGGCATCCTTTACATGTATATGAAGCTTGTAGTTTTGGATGGTTATACAGAAAATCCGGGGGATCTTGACTGGAGGGGGATGGAGGCGCTTGGTGATTTGACGGTGTATGCACGCACGGATCACTCGCAGGTAAAGGAAAGAATGCAGGATGCAGATGCCGTGATTATCAATAAGGTGCCAATGACAAGAGAGCTGATGCAGGAAAGTAAGCAGCTTCGTTACATCGGTGTACTGGCAACCGGCTATGATGTTGTCGATATCGAAGCCGCAAGAGATCTCCATATCGCAGTTACCAATGTTCCCGGGTATGGTACGGATACGGTTGCACAGTATGCCATTGCACTTTTACTGGAGGTGACATCCAGGATCGGGCATCATGCAAAACGTGTAAAGGAGGGAGAATGGGCAAACAATGCGGACTGGTGTTTTTGGGACTATCCGCTAATGGAGCTGTCAGGCAGAACAATGGGGATCATCGGATTTGGACGCATTGGAAGGAAGGTCGCTGAAATCGCACAGGCACTGGGAATGCATGTCCTGTTTCATGACGCCCATGCCGACAACGACACGCACGCTGAAAAGGTTTCTCTGGAGGAATTACTGCGGCGAAGCGATGTGGTAAGTCTGCATTGTCCGCTCACAAAGGAGAATGATTCCCTGATAAACAAGGCTACGCTGGCTATGATGAAATCAAATGCCATCCTGATCAACAATGCCAGAGGAAAGCTGATCAATGAATATGACCTTGTGCAGGCATTACAAAACGGTACGATTTATGCGGCCGCTTTGGATGTGGTAAGGGAGGAGCCGATCCGCAATGATAATCCGTTGCTGGAATGTGATAACTGCCTGATAACGCCGCATATCTCCTGGGCTAGCAAAGAGGCTAGGCGCAGAATTATGGATACTGCCGTTGAAAATCTGAGATGCTTCCTACAGGGGAAGGAACAGAACCGTATTGTGTAGATTGTTTATGCACAATAAAGCGATTAAAGAAAACGCCACAAACATAAAGGGCGTTTTTTTGGAAGGAGCGACTTGTAATTAAAAATGAAAGCAGACAAGGAAACCGGATGTACCCAGCAGAATTGCGGGTGATCACTTTTTAAGGGTGATCCTCTTTTCTTGATAATTCAAATTAAAAGTTATAAGATGTGAATACGAAGAAGCGGTAGTAACCCTATGGGGACTATTGCGGAAAACCTGCCATTCTGTAGTGGTAGGTTTTTTTAATATTTGAAAGCACCCGCTGTGAGTGTTAATCTTCAACGTATAATAATTCCGGTAAATCTGTGTCCTCTATTTTCGCTTTCTCATATTGGAGTCCATGATCACCACTTATCGGCATAGTGTGCAGTAAAGTCCCAGTCCATACAGCTTTCGGAATACCTTTATGGGAAAGCAGAACAAATAGGCTTCATATTTCCCATTGCTTTGTAATGTTTACAATCCATGCTGTTACACAAGAGGCATGATAATCACTAATACCTTTTTTATCTATCCAGATTATTCCGTACCCTCCTCAAACCAATAAAGCAATCCGTATTTCTCTTCATAATCAAAAGACTAATAAATTAAAAAATCTTACCGGTGGCTGTTTATTTGTTTTCCTTCTCGCTAATTATTTCTGAAGGAGCATTGTGTTTTTCGAAATCTTCTATTATACGTGATTCTTCCTTTATCAATTCACGTATATCTTCTGTATACAGATTCATTTTCTGCCTTCACTTTTATTCACCAACCATCTCTTATCAAAGAAATCATATAGCACTTTATCTTTTTCGTAAAGCAATTCAGGACTGGTAATATAGCTTTCATATGATACACTTACATATTCTTTTAGATCACTTTTACTGATAACGCCAGTTTTCTTAAACTCTTCAAGAGTGACGTATCTTATCACTTATAATTTTGACATGCGATAAAGTGTTCTGCTATCCACAGCAAACGTGTTCTTTACAAAATAAGAATACGCTGGAAGAAATAAAAGCCATTCTGCAGTTGCAAAGCGATGGCTTATTTTCTATTCCGTTATTTTTATCGGTGAATAGGAATGAAATTGATGCGTATGTCCTTCATTTAAGGAACATAAAGGATCTTTTATAGCAATCAAAGATGAATTGGTAAAAATGAAAAATATTCCTATCGGCTCATGGAAAAAACATAATGATTATGCCTGGTTTACAGGTCATGGTAATTCTTTTCATACTCCCATAGTAGATGAAATAGAATTACACAAGATAGCTGTTTTGACAGATAAAAAAAGACCGTTTTATCTTACATGGAATATTGCATATCCTAAAGAGGACTTTGTTGAATTTAATTATATAGTAAGAGGAGATGATGAAGAAAACCGTATACTATTGTTTATTGTTCTGATAAAAAGACTGTAGAAGAGTATTATTATTGTTCACTTTTTATACCAGATAGAACTACGCAGCCATATGTGATTAAAGAAATAGATTAGGATTGGTACTTTATAAGATTAGGTTTTATATCACACTATAAAAAAAGCCTTGGAATTTCATTATGATGATATATGAAAAAAATTATTTTTTAAAATTAACTGTTTGTCAGTGGCTCAAAAGGATTTATTTCTTTTTGGGCTTTTTTATATGTAGGATGTAGCAAATATAAGAACTTACAAATTTGTGCGTTTTTTTCGTGTCAAATTATAAGTTTGATATACACACTGTAAATTCAATACTGTGCTATTTATTGCGAAAAATAACACAGTAACATTATTTAGCTTATTTTGTGTTGCGATTTCCATAAGTTACCAGTTGATTCGTTGGAAAAAGGGCCGATAAAATAGAAAAAATAGGAATTTAAACGTGTGACACACTAGGCTTAAATTGAGCAGTTTGACATCGTAAGCGTTTTCAATATCATGGATAGTGTAAGGCGGCTGATCTCAGTTTGCCGCAGAATGCAGGAGAAAGGAAATGAAAGTCGGGTGATAAATTTGAAAAAAACTGCAGTTATCAATATAACCAGCTTTGGCAGAGAATTCCCACAGCATCTGCAGGAATTGGAAGAGAAGGTCGGACCGGTTGATAAAATGCTGTTGCCGGCAGATATGGATGGCAGGACACTCGCCCAGAAGCTGAAGGGATATACCTATATAGTATTAGGCAATTATCCAACCTTTGATGAAACATTCTTTTCCAACAATTGTGATGTGAAGCTGATCGCCCGTCATGGCATCGGTTTCAATAACGTTGATCTGGAAAGCTCGAAAAAGCACGGTGTGTATGTAACCCATATCCAAAACTATGTGGAACTGGATGCTGTCGCAGAACAGGCTGCTGCACTGCTTATGGCAGTATCGAAAAACGTGGTTACAGCCAATCACAAGGTGCATCAGGGCGACTGGAACAGGGATCGTCAGGAAATCATGGGATTTCAGCTGCGCGGAAAGACATGCGGTGTCATCGGCTGCGGTCATATCGGCACACGCTTTGCACAGATTATGAAATATGGCTTCCAGAACCGCATACTGGCATATGACCCGTATGCAGACAAGGAAAAGGTCATGGCAGAGGGGATTCAGCTCTGTGATCTGGATACCCTGCTGAAGGAATCGGACTTCATCAGTCTGCATGCCAGTCTGGATGAGAAAAGTAAGCATCTCATCAATGCACAGACACTGGCAAAGATGAAGGACAACACCATACTGATTAACACAGGGCGAGGCGGACTCGTTGATGAAACAGCTTTGCTGGAAGCACTCAGGAACGGACCTCTGTTTGGCTATGGTGCGGATGTTGCTGTGCATGAGCCGATGCAGGCCGATGATCCTCTGCTGGCGTGCGAACGTGTAACCATCACGCCGCACTCTGCTATTTATAACTATACATGCATGAAGAACATGAACCGCAAGGTAATGGAAGATATCTACTGCATGGAACGGGGAGAACGGCCGGTGGAGATTATCAATGGATTATAGAAAGGAAATGTGTATGAGCAGACAGGAAACGATTCAAAAAATCGAAGAAGAGAAAATTGTAGTTATAACAAGAGGGATTTACGGGGATGACTTGATGAAGCTGGCAGATGCACTGTTTCAGGGAGGCATCCGCTGTTTTGAAATCACATACGACCCATCCGATCCCGATACGTGTACAAAGGTGAAAGAGAACATACAGGCACTGCATGCACAGTTTGGGGATGAATTGTATCTGGGCATTGGAACCGTACTGACAAAGGAACAGGTTCACAATGCCAAAGAAGCCGGAGCCAGATTTATCGTTTCTCCCAACTTTGATGAGGAAATCGTCAAGGAAACGCTGGCTCTGGACATGGTTTCCATGCCGGGCTGCATGTCACCAACAGAAATCGTCGCAGCGGATAAGGCCGGTGCCGATTTCATAAAACTGTTTCCGGCAGGAACACTGGGTATCAAATATTGCAAGGATATCTATGCACCGCTGCATCATGTGAAATACATTGCGACAGTCGGCGTTACGGAAGAAACCTTTGTGCAATACCTGAAGCTTGGATTCACCGGTGCCGGTATCAGCTCCCAGCTGGTAGATAAAAAATGCCGCGAGGAAGGCAATTATGCGGAGCTGACCCGCAGAGCAATGCGCTTTGTAGAGCTTGCGAAGTAATCGTAAAAAAGACGCAAAAGAAAGAAGGATAACATGATGGAAAACCTAAAACTGACAAGAATTGACTTTCGACTCATCCATGGGCAGGTAATGACCCGCTGGGTGGCAAAATATGAAATTGAAAGCATCGTCGTAATTGACGATCGCTCCGCAAAGAGTCCGATTCTGAAAAAAATTCTCCTCGGTGCTGCCCCAAGCGGCGTAAAAGTTCTGGTATGGAATGTCGCAGAGGCTGCCGAAAAATGGAAGGCGCAAGAATTTCCAAAAAACAATCTGCTGATTCTGTTTAAAAATACTTCACAGGCGAAAGCAGCCTGGGAAGCAGGTGTGAAATTCCCTTCCTTACAGGTAGGTGGAATTGAAGGCTCCGGTGATAAGAAGAATATTTATAAAAATGTGGTAATGTCGAAAACGGAAGCGGAGGAGTTAAATGTCTTGCATCAGGGCGGCGTGGATATTTTCATGCAGCCGATTCCCGAAGACAATCCGTATCCGTTCAAGGATGCTCTGGCGAAATTTTAGCTGTGTATCCGATAGAATTCGATCACATGGAGGTGATGAATATATCGTATCTGTATGACAAGAGTAAAGAGATGTAGTAGAGGAATTGACAATGAAAAGGAGGAAATTTCATGGTACAAGCATTGTTAATGGGGCTGCTTGCACTGCTCAACGGTATTCAGGGACCATATCACTGGTACTTCTTCCGTGAGCCGGTAATGGCAGGATTTTGGGTAGGTCTGATTTACGGTGATCCCGTACAGGGAACCATCATCGGTGCAACAATCAACGTTTCTTATATGGGCTGGATTTCTGCAGGAGGAGCAAATGCTTCCGACTTATACTGGGCAGGTCTGCTCGGTACATTTGTAGCGATTCAGGGCGGTATGTCCATCGACACGTCTGTAGCGTTTGCCGTTCCTATCGGGTTACTGGGCAACTATGTGCATGTCGCATATATGACAATTGCATCCCTGTGGCCGGTTAAAATGGATGCGCTCGCTGCCAAGGGAAACTGGCGCGGTATTCGCAGAATTCAGTTCTTAGGCGGTCCTGCCATTGTTCTGGTACTGCGTGCATTGCCGGTCTTCCTGATTGCATTATACGGTAGTGAATTCATTCAGACCATGATCAACAGTATTCCGACATGGGCAATGAACGGTCTGGCTGCCGTCGGTAAGATGCTTCCGGCATTAGGTATGTCCATGCTGATGAAGTTCATGTACAAAAAAGCGCTGCTGCCTTTCTTCGTGCTGGGCTTCGGTATCGCGGCTTACTCCGGTATGACCGATCTGCTGCTGTATGCACTGGTTGGTGTATGTCTGGCAGTTATCCTGATTAAGATTGGATTCAACAACGACACAGAACAGGAAGGGGCTGAATAATCATGGCAGAAAAACATTCACTAACAAAACGCGATGTCCAGAAAACAGCCTTCTTCTGGCACATGACAAGTCATATGACCTATAACTATCAGCGATTACAGGCAGGCTGTCTGGCATGGATCATGGGTCCTATTTTTGAAAAGCTGTATCCGAATGATCATGACAAGATGGTGGAGGGTCTGGAACGCCACATGCTGTATTTCAACACAGAGCCACGCTGGGGAGCTGTATTGCCCGGTATGGTAGTCGCTCTGGAAGAAGGTCTTGCGAATGATGATTCCGGAGAAATGGACGCAAGCATCATCGCGGAAATAAAAACTGCTTTAATGGGACCTTTGGCAGGTATCGGTGATACGGTATGGGCAGGTCTGATCAAACCGATTATTCTGAGTGTAACCCTGGGATGGGCTATGCAGGGATATGTATGGGGCGCATGGGCCTATGGTATCGGCGTTACCCTGCTGGACTTTGCAGTTACCTACTTCATGTTCATGCGCGGCTATCAGCTGGGTATGGATTCTATTGACCGTTTCCTGGAAAGCGGCTTCGTTAAGAAAATCACCACCTTCCTTGGTATCGTCGGACTCTTCTGTCTGGGTGCCATGATTGTAAAATATGTCAGCATCGGTGCTGTTCTTGAAATTGAAATGAAAACCGGCACGCTGAATCTTGGTGAAATTATGAATAAGATCTTCCCTTGCTTCCTGCCGCTTGTAACAACCCTGTTTGCATACTGGCTGCAGGTAAAGGGAAAGAAAATCACAACGGTTCTGATCGTTCTGTTTGTCATCGGCTTTATCGGCGGGGCAGTCGGACTGCTTGGATAGAAATTCTTTGAAAGGAATTTAACAATCCTTTCATATATAGCAATCATCGGCAGGAAACTTGCCATATGCTCTTCGTGTATTCCTGCACGGGAAGAAAAAGCTTCCTGCCGATTCACTTTATATTGCGTCATGAAACCGCAAACGACGAGAAAGGGTAATACAGTATGATCAAGATTTTAATTGTGACACATGGTCCTCTGGCACAGGCACTGAAGGAAAGCTCTGCCATGTTCTTTGGCAGTATGTCAAATGATGTGGAAACTATTGGTCTGTATCCGACGGATAATCCGGAAGATTTGAAGGAAGCCATTTGTGAAAAGGTGGAAGCGATTGATACAGGCGACGGTGTACTGGTACTGGTGGATATTTTCGCAGGCTCCCCGTTTAATATGACGGCACTTGCAATCGACGAGCTGAAGGAAGCACACAAGCTGCAATGCTATACCGGTGTTAATATGCCGTTTTTAATGGAGGCTCTGTCCAGCTGTAATTCCATGGAGCTGGATCAGTTAACAACGCATCTGGCGGATATCGGCAGGGATACGATTGTAAATCTGCGCAAGGCGCTGGATATTTAAAAACTATTGAGGTGATAGAATGGTAACAGGATGGATGCTGTTTACAGGAACAGATACAAAAGGAAGAAGACTGCTGTATATCAAAAAGAAGAATGCGTATTATCTTCTCCCGCAACATAGGGAATTTGCGATCACTCTGTGGAAACACGCAGAAATCAACGCCATTTCCATCAGTATTATTTTAGGGTATTTTCTGTTTCATAAGATTGCGGGCACCATTGCACTGGCCCTTGTGCTGTATGCAGTGGAGCTGCTCATAATGAATAAAAAATTACTTCCGTCACTGCATCGGGCAGGAGGGAAGCATATCACATGGCGTAAAGAACACCGGGATAAGGAAAGCGGCGGCATATTCCCTGCACTGTTGTTTCTATTCATCGGTATCGGATTATTCCTCTGTCTTGTTTTTCAACAGACAGTGAATACGATAGAAACGATAACAGCAGCTGCCGGAGGCTGCATTGCTGTACTTATGGGTGTACGAACGCTGTATCAGGCAAAGACGACAGGAAAGTGAGGTCAAAAAAATGTTGGCAGAAACAATATGCAGAATTAAAAAAACAGGCTTAATGGGAATTGTGCGGGTGGAAACCATTGAACGCGGAATTGAAATCGCACAGGGATGCATCGATGGCGGTGTGGATGTTCTGGAAATCAGCTATACGAATAATAATGCAGGAGAAGTCATTCGCGCTTTAAAAGAAAAATTTGGTGATCAGCTGCTGGTAGGGGCCGGCACGGTGCTGGATCCGACAACTGCCCGTTTGGCAATCATGGATGGGGCAGAATTCATCATTGCTCCGACCTTCAACAAAGAGGTACAGGAGATGGCGAATCTGTATCAGATTCCCTATGCACCGGGCTGCACGAGCTATACGGAAATGATCGAAGCATTGAAAGCGGGAGCGTCCTTTATCAAGGCATTCCCGATATCCAATTACTATGGACCGGATCTTGCCAAGGTGTTCAAGGTGCCATGTCCGCAGATTCCGATTCTTGCAAGCGGCGGAGCAAACTTCGACAATCTGCATACCTGGTTTGAAAACGGTGTGGACAGTGTTGGTCTGGGCGGACTTCTGACAAAGGGAAGCAGTGCCGATATCGCAGAAAACGCAAGAAAACTGCGTGCTATTGTGGAAGAAAGCAGGAAGGCTGACTGATATGAGCAAGGGAGTTATTCTCGTTACACCGCGGGGCTATGCAGCCTATGGTGCGCAGGCCGCAAAACGACTGGAGGCACTGGGCTATGAAATGAATATCAATACCACAGGAAAACCGCTGTCCAGAGAAGCCTTTGTGGAATATGCGAAAAAAAGCACCGGTATCATCGTTGGTGTGGATGAGCTGGATGGCGAACTGTTAAAGGAATGCAGGAGCTTAAAGGCGGTTGTGAAGTTCGGCGTCGGTACGGATAATATTGATTTAAAAACAGCGGAAGCATGTGGAATCAAGGTGGGCCGCTGTGTCGGCTCCAATTCCAATGCGGTGGCTGAGCTGACGATCGGCATGATGTTTGCCGCTGCCAAACATCTGGTATCCAGCAATGTGCAGGTACGCGGGGGAGCATGGAACAAACCGACCGGTCGTGAGCTTACGAAAAAAAACATAGGCATTATCGGCTTTGGAAATATCGGGCGTCATGTCGCACGCATGGCACATGGAATCGGCATGGAAGTGCTTGCCTATGATGTATTCGATATCCCTAAGGAGGTACTGGACACCTACCAGGCAAAGCAGTGCAGCATTGAGGAAATTTTAAAGAGTGCTGATTTTATATCCATTCATACTCCGCTTACAGAGGAAACAAGGAATATGATATCCGATGAACAGTTTGATATGATGAAGGAAACGGCTGTCATTGTCAATGCGGCACGCGGCGGTATTATCAATGAAAAAGCGCTGTATACTGCATTGAAGAATAAGAAGATCTATGCGGCTGCCAGTGATGTATTCACAAGTGAGCCGCCAGTTCAGGATGACTGGGTTCAGGAGCTGATTCATATGGATAACTTTATACTGACACCGCATATCGGTTCACGTACGGTGGAGGCAGAGTCCAATACAGTGGAAATGGCAACGGATAATCTGATCAGACTGCTGGAGGAAGCATGCGGTTGATCAAGCTTCCTTAGCAGGGATTTTAATATAACGTGTAGATCACACAGTGAAGGAGGAATGCATTTGAAAGCAATGATTCTGGGAGCCGGGCGCATCGGAAGAGGCTTTGTCAGCGAGCTGCTGCATGCCAATCAGGTTGAAATCACCTATTTTGACGCAAGCTCGGTCATGGTAGATAAATTAAATGAAAAAAAGGAATATACCATTCATGTTCTGGGGGCGGAAGAGCTCAATACACATATGGAAGGTGTTCAGGCACATCTCTTTTATGATATTGACGCCTTATGCAGCTGCTGGAAGGAAGCGGATTTTCTGTTTACAGCATGCGGTGGAAAAAATATGGGAAATGTCGGAGAAACACTTGCCAAAGCGTTCAAAAGGCTGGTGGAGGAAAATGCGGTGCATGTTTCCAATATTGTTACCTGTGAAAACTGGATTAATCCGGCAAAGGATTTAAAGGAAGCGATTGTTTCAAATCTGAACGAAGAGGAACGCAAGCTGTTTGAAGAGAATGTCGGTGTCAGCGAATCTGTCATCATGTGTACCGGAACCGGGGCACCGGATCCGGATAAGGTCACGAATGAGATGGATACCTGGGTACAGAATATGCGGTATCTGCCAATTGACAGGGATCGTATCAAAGGGGAAATTCCGCAATGGGACTATGTGGAGTTTGTAACTGACTTCGGTGATCTGCTAAAACAGAAAATCTATACGAACAATACAAGTGTTGCGACAGTTTCCTATCTCGGAAAGCTGAAGGGGCTGACCTATGTGGCAGATTCCGCCAATGATCCGGAAATCGAGCCTATTCTGGATCAGGTTTATGAAGAAATCAATTATGCACTGATTCATGGAATGGGAATCAATGAGGAAAGTCAGATCAAATTCTCCAAAACGGCAAAAGCGAAATATACAGACCGCGCTATTGTTGATCTGGTTACACGCATTGCCAGAGATCCCATTCGTAAGCTGGGACCGCAGGATCGCTTTATCGGGCCGATGCGTATCGCACTGTCTGCGGGAATCAGGCCAAAGGCGATTGCACTCGGTGCTGCCGCTGCATTGTATTTTGACAATCCTGAGGACCGCGATGCACTTCGTTTGAAGGAAATACGTGAAACAAAGGGAATTGATTACATTCTGGAAACGATTTCTGAAATTGATCCGCAGGGAGAAATCGCAGTGCTGATCAAGGAGGCAATTGCTGAGCTGAAGGCAAAGGGCTGGATCAAAGAAGGAGCATCCGCATGAAAAAGGCAGTTGTTATCGGAGCCGGACAAACCGGCCGCGGCTATGTAACCCGCTTTCTGTTTCAAAGAGATTATGCGATCACCTTTATCGATAAAAATGAAAAACTGATCCGTATGCTGGATGAGGATCGTGCATTCTGTATCCATTTTTATAAGAAGGACCGTACACCGATCTATGTGAACGGATTTCAGGCATTTCACACCTATTCCAAAGAAGCGGACCGGGCAATACAGGACGCCGATTTCATTGTGACCTCCACCGGTGAACAAAATCTGGGGGATGTTGCTCAGCAGGTCAAGGCAGGTATGCACAACAAGCAGAAAAAGACTGTCTTTCTAACAGCGGAAAACGGTATCAATCCGGCTAAGGTACTTCGAACACATTTACAGGAAGCCGGTGTGGAAGGGGACTACACGGTGACACAGACAGCCGTCTTCTGTTCCACAGTCAGTGTTCATGACACACGACTGGATATTCTGTCTATGAATGAAGCGTACTTCCCGTTTGATGCGGATGAGCTGGAAGAACTGGACTTTGAAGGAGCTGTGCCAATTCACAACTTTGAAAAATTCTTCAAACGCAAAATTTATACCTATAACTGTCTGGCAGGACTGATTTCCTATTGCGGTTATATCAAGGGATATGAGGTTTACGGAGATGCAGCCTGTGACCCGGATATCGATGCTGTGATGATGCGTCTGATGGAAGAGCTGAATCCGGCATTACAGGATTATTTCCAGATTACAAAAGAGGATCAGGAGGCATTCACCAACCGTGCTCTTGCGAAGTTCCGGGATAAGAGTATTCTGGATTACAATATCAAAAACGGACGTGCACCTGCAAGAAAGCTGGGGCCTACCGAACGCATTATGTCACCGATGCAGATTTTACTGGATCATGATAAGGATCCGCGTATTATGGAATTCGTTGCGGCAGCGGCACTTGTTTACTGGGATGAGCTGCAGGGAAAGACAGAGCCGAAAATGGATAAGGATCTGATTACCACCTTCTGTGAAATCAATTCCCTGGAAGGAAATGAACCGGTTGTTGAACATGTAAAGCAGTATTTATATGAAATCAAAAAGAATCGGGATAACATCTGCATCATGCAGATTCTGTTTGGATAATATGCGTACGGTTTCAAAGGATAAAAAAATTCTGGTAAGTGCATCGCTGTCCTGTGCAGACCTGTTGCATGTATCGGATGCCGTTGCGCAGATCAATGCTTCCGATATTGATTTTGTGCATTATGATGTTGTAGACGGTATGTTTAATAACTGCTTTGTGTTTGGTGATTTGATATTGGAAAAAATACGTCCCATCTGTGATAAGCCAATAGAGGTGCATCTTGCGGTACAGAACGTGCGTCCCTATATCGAACCGTTTGCCCGGGCGGGGGCAGATTACATTGCTGTGCATTATGAAATTGACGATGATCTGGAGGATATCTTTGCACATATTCGCTCTGCCGGCTGCCGTCCGGTATTGGCAATGCGGTGTGATACAGAGGTGCCTTCTGATTTTGTGAAGCTGGCATCACAGGTTGACTGGATTTTAAAGCTGATGGTACAGCCCGGATATGCCGGACAGCATATGCAAAGGGAAGCCGTTGAACATATCCGTAGTATGAAGGAACAGATTACCGCAAACTGCTTATCCTGTCGTATTCAGGCAGACGGCAATATCCACACGGGGACCATACCGCAGGTATGTGCAGCCGGGGCCAGCATACTGACGGGAGGAACCAGCGGATTATTCAGGCAGGATGCAGATCTGCAGGAGAACCTGCGGAGAATGAAGGCGGCGGCGTCATGATATTATGTCCCAGTATGATGTGTGCGAGCTATGCAAATCTGGAAGAGGAAGTCCATGCCTTAGAGGAAGCGGGGACAGACATTTTCCATTGTGATATCATGGATGGAAGCTTTGTGCCGAATATCTCCATGGGGCTGATGGATGTAAAGGCAGTCCGTGCTCTGACGAAAAAAATGGTGGATGTCCACCTGATGATCGATCATCCTGCCGATAAAATTGACTGGTTTTTAGATGCCGGTGCAGATTTGATCTATATTCATCCGGAATCTGAGCCACAGGCGATGAAGACACTGATGTATATACGTTCCAGAGGAAAGCTTTCCGGTCTTGCCGTCAATCCGGACACCAGTCTGAGTGCAGTGAAAGAATTGCTTCCGCATTGTGATTATCTGTTGATTATGAGCGTGTTTCCGGGCTTTGCAGGACAGACATTTATCGACAGTGTGGATACGAAAATCCGTGAGCTGATCGCATGTAAGAAGACGTACGGTTATCGTATCATTCTGGATGGAGCATGTTCTCCTGCCGTAATTCAGGAATATCATGCACTGGGTGTTGACGGCTTTGTCCTTGGGACAAGTGCATTGTTTCATGGAGAAGGCAGCTATGTGGAAAACATGAATATGCTGCGTTCTCTATAATATAAGGAATACCATAACGGGATGTATGCAAATGATATGTGATTTTATAAGTACACTGTACACTTATTTGTATGGATACGCAAAAAAGCAGATCAATGTGTGCATCCTTTTGTTGTGAGAATGTTGGAGGTCATATGAAAAATGCTGTTCGTATACATGAACGGGACAACGTTGCTGTCGTCATTGAACCGATCAGTAAAGGTGAGCTGTGCATCTATACCGATGCGCAGGGGATGGAACAGGGAGTTGCTGTAAGGGAATGTATTCCTGTTTATCATAAGCTTGCACTTTGCAGAATACATAAGGGAGAACCGGTTGTAAAGTACGGGGAATGGATTGGGATAGCGGCGTGTGATATTGAACAGGGAATGCATGTTCATGTACATAATGTATGGAATACCAAAAGATAAAAGGGAGTCAGCTATGATGATATATAAAACAAAGAAGGAGGTGCTGATATGAGGTTTCGGGGATATCGCAGAAATGACGGTCGGATCGGTATTCGGAATCATGTGCTTATTCTTCCTGCCAGTATATGTGCAAGTGACGTGGCACATCAGGTCATGATGCAGGTACAGGGAACCGTGAGCTTTCACAATCAGCTGGGCTGTTCACAAACACCGATCGATCAGGAATGTACGCTGCGGACAATGGCAGGGATGGCTGCCAATCCCAACGTATATGGAACCATCATCATATCGCTTGGGTGTGAAAACTGTCAGATGAAGCTTGTCACAGAGGAAATACAGAGCCGCTGCGATAAGCCGTTAAAAGCCTTCATCATTCAGGAATGCGGAGGTACTCTGCATACCGTGGAACAGGCGGTTCGCTGTGCAAGAGAAATGGTTGCGCAGGCAAGCTGTATGCAGCGTGAGGAGGCAGACGTTTCAGAGCTCATGGTTGCGATGGAATGCGGCGGCTCGGATCCTACAAGCGGGCTGGCCGCAAATCCGCTGGTGGGAGAAGTGGCGGACAGCATCATCGCATCAGGAGGAACGGCGGTTCTGTCGGAAACAACGGAATTTATCGGTGCGGAAAAGCTGTTGGCAAAGCGCGCTGTCAATGCACATGTATCTGCACAAATACTGGAGATTGTACGTCATTATGAGGATGCTATGAAATGTGTTAACGATGATGTGCGAAAACGAAATCCATCTCCCGGCAATAAGGCGGGAGGAATCACGACCCTGGAGGAAAAATCACTGGGCTGCATATACAAGTCAGGGCATTCACCGATACAGGCAGTCTACGATTATGCACAGGACATTCATCATAAGGGGCTGGTCATTATGGATACACCGGGGAATGATCCCATCAGTATGAGCGGCATGGCTGCGGGAGGGTGTCAGCTCGTTTTGTTTACCACAGGCAGGGGTACGCCTACCGGAAATCCCATTGTGCCGGTAATCAAGCTGTCCGCAAACCGGGATACTGCTGTCGTGATGAGAGACAATCTTGACTTTGATGCAAGCGGATACCTGAATGGCAGTACAACCATGCGGCAGCTGCGCGATGCATTGCTGGAGGAAATATGTGCAGTCGCAGGCGGTAAGCTGACACGCAGTGAAATACTGGGCTACTGTGAAACCGCGATTGCCCGCGTCGGCAGATATGTAAAAAACGAGGGGGAAATGAAGGGCTGTGTGGAGACGTACTATTACTGATGCAGCTGTTCACGAAGGGAAGAAAATATATGCTTTCCGTCAGGTTCTGTACCGGTTCTCCGGATTCATGAAAATTTGCTGAAGTGAAAAGTTAAATTCCACTTTCAAAAGGCGAATAAAAAATGTGGA
>ERZ1036412.218-NODE-218-length-58057-cov-66.236768_pt1 | contig 58057 bp, 50 predicted proteins | sample MGYA00514218_ERZ1036412 | MGnify/ENA primary metagenome ERZ1036412 (study PRJEB33795, sample SAMN09464944) | human gut metagenome | host: Homo sapiens | place: USA: Stanford, California | collected 2016-11 | study: EMG produced TPA metagenomics assembly of the...
TTAAGAATTTTCAAGGTTTTACATACTGTTCAGTTTTCAAGGTTCTTTGTTGTTGCCTCAGCAGCAACTCTGATAGTATATCATCTTGCCAGCCGTTTGTCAACAACTTTTTTCTATTTTTTCCAACTTTCTTTTTTTCAAATTTTTACGCTTCTGTTACCCGGTGTTCATGGATTCATTCCTGAAACTTCCTTGATAATGAAAAGATAATTTGATATTTGAAGTTGTGTTTCAGCGTTTCAATCACGCTGGAATTAAAATATACCACTTGTCCCTCAAAATGTCAAGGGAATTTGTAGCTTTTTTTCGAACAATTTTTTATTTATTTCCCGCACCACCAGATATGCCATTTTTTCAATATATCTTCTATATTTTGTGGTGCGGGTTTTGGAATATAATTTTCCTTATTTTTCCTAATTCCGGATTATTGTATCTTTTGTCGTAATTATTTCTACTTTTTCTAAAATGCAATAAAGCCGCCATCCTGTCACCCCGCCTTGTTACAGGATGGTTTTAACTACGGTCATCACAAAGCTGCCCAACAGATTATGATTATATATATAAGAAAGAAAAGCGCTGCTCTCTATCTGTTGAATCAAAGCCCTTCCGCCGGCGGTTCCTGAGAAGGCGGTTATAAACAGGCAGATGATCCAGAGAAATATGAGTCCTTCAATTCCTCCCAGCAGTCCGCCCGCTATTTTGTTAATCCCGGAAAGGATTGGCAATCTGGCTACCAGATCCAGCCAGACCGTAAGAATATTAAGCGCAGCGAAGACAACCACGAATAAAACCAGAAACCCTACAATGTTAAGGATACTGTTCGCCAGGTAACTCGCCACGTACTGGGTAAATGTATCTACCCCCAGTACCTTATACACTTCATTATTATTGTTCTCCAGCAGCGCATCCTTTAACTGCTTCGGCAGTTCCAGCCCTTCGATAATTGAACGCTGTCCGGATGGTTCCTCAGAATCGGCATTCTCATCCAGCTTCATCGCATCTTTCATGCTCTGTTCAAATGAACTGTAAATCTTAGTATTGTTTTTCAGAAAATCGGTGACCTGGGGCATTGCAACATGGATTGTTGCAAAAGTGATTATCAAGGCAACTGCCGATACCGCTAATTTGATAAATCCCTTGTAGTGTCCATATAATACCATCCCGATTAAATAAACTGCAACTGCAATCGATAACCAGTTTTCCATTACTACCTCTTTTCCCGGTAAATATCCCGGCATCTTATTGCTTCCAGAAAAAAGACATGGCGCTGCAGTACCAATTCCCCCTGCAGCGCCTGCTATCTCTACATGAACATCAATCAAAGAAATGCTTTTCTTTTAATATCAACAGCCCGTCTTTATCGTATTTGGAAGAGAACATACCTCCAAATGAACGTTTCTCCGCTTTATCTGCCGCTTCTTCTATTAAATCTTCGGCATTTGCTTTCGTCAGAGGCACACCGTCCTCCTCCATCATTTCCGCTCTCTCATAAAGAGCAAGCATGCTCTTTCCGGAAATGCTGCAATCGATCTCAGCAGCATATTTGCACGCGTACTGGGCAAATTCTTCCACATCCATCTCGCTTCCGTCGTCCGGAATACGTTCGATTCTTTCGTCTTCTTCCTCTTCCGGCTCTTCCGGTTCAGCATCAGCCTCATCCTCCGCTTCATACTCGTAACGGCGCTGGTCTTCCATCTCCTGCTGACGTCTTATTAAATCCTCTTCATACTCAGCCTGGCGTCTGGCCTCGTCTGCCTCCAGCTCCGCCTGCTGCTGTGCCGCGTTAACCGCCTCGTATTCCGCCTGGCGCATTGCCTCCTCGGCTTCATATTCCGCCATGCGTCTGGCTTCCTCCTCACGCTCCGCCTGACGTCTCATCTCCTCGTCACGCTGAGCCTGGATCCTCCTGGCATCTTCCGCATCGCGGGCAGCCTGTCGCCTGATCTCTTCTTCGCGTTCCGCAAGTCGTTTTCTGGCAGCCTCCGCCTCGCGTTCCGCCTGTAGTCTTAAAAGCTCTTCCTCACGTGCCCTTTCCGCTTCTGTTTTCATATCCGCAGCGTCCCTGTGGGCGGCGCTGCCTGAGCCTTCGCAGCCAATATACTGGAATTTGCCTGCCAGGGACGGATAGCTGTTGTGCATTCTTTCCATTCTGGCCGGAGTGTCAATCAACACGACAATCATTCCGGTGTTGTCCTGTTCCATCAGCTCACTCAGCTCACTGATTGTAATGCGGTCCAGTTCTCCTGCACGCTCTACAATCAGATCTTTTCCGGCAAGTCTTTCCGCAACTGCAAATATGCCTTTTCTGTTCAGATTATCACCGCTGATTTTCGCGACGGGATTCTTTGTCCCAAGCTCACGGTGAATCGTTTTTAGTGAATCAAGAGCCATCTTCAGACCGCTTTCCGGATCTTCCGCTTCAATCATGAGATGATTGCTTACTACCTCTTCCGGCTCCAAATCCCAGTCTTCTACAATCGTCTCCTCCTCTTCCTCAAAACGGTTGATTAAAGGTTTGTCCGACTCATCGGCTGCCGCCGTCTCCGCTGCCGCCAGTTCTTCATCATCTAATCCGCCATGGCTTGTAAGTCTGTATTCTTTAATATCCCTGATATTATCCAGGACTCTGGTTTCACCGGCAGAAGCGCCTTCTTCTTCATCATAAGGCTCCATCCTCGACATCTCTTTTGCCAGTTCTTCCTCTGCTTTTGCCTCATGCAGACTGGAGACCAGATCGTCCTCCAGGAAGTCACTCTCCTCCGGATACATCTGCTCCTCCTCCGGATACATTCCGTCATCCTCCGAATCCATATTGCGGGAGGCTGCCCTGTGACGGTTCTCATCGTGTGCATCCATACGCTCGTCCATATCCAGGCCGTTCATATCTGCTTCTTCCGCATCCTCGGAATCGAAATACTCATCCTCCTCTTCCGGTTCTCTTCTGAGGGTCCTGCTGTTATACTTCTCTTCCACGGCGCGCAGCTTTTCTTCGTATTTTTCTCTGTTTTCGACTAAATCCATCTGGTACTTGGTCAGAGGAGCAAACTGCAGTTTCAGCTCCATCGCCTTATCCACATACTTTCCAAGGCCGAACATCAGCATGATTCTGTCACACATGTTGACACACTGCGTTTCCATTCCGGCCTGCTGATAAAGCTCAGCCAGATGATACATCCATTTCTCATCCAGCTCTTCCTGACAGTATTTCTCCAGTGAGTGGATTAACTGCTCAATTGTGGCTCCCTTCGCTTCCAATATAAGAAAACGCAGAAGGTTCTGTCTCGGATCATCTACCGCCAGATCACAGAACTCTCTGTAATATGCCTCCGCCTCCGGCACATTCCCTTCCCTCAGGGCCAAATCCGTGAGCTTAAATAAAAGCCCTTTGCCAATTGGAGCTCGCTCAAAAGCCAGCAGCAGAATATCTTTTGCATCCTGGTACTCCGCATTTCTTTCATAGACCTGGGCAATCGTCGTAAGCAGGCTGGTGCTGCGAACTCTTCTCCAGTCTATTGTATCCGCGATCTTCATCGCTGTTTCATAGTCGCCTTTATTAACCAGCTTTTTAATCTGTTCAACTTTGATGTTAAACTCGTACTTATCCATCTCTTTTGCATCTCCTAACCGCCTGCACCATACAGACGACTTAATCGTTACAGTTCCGTCCGCCCGTCAAGAGCCCTGAGCAGCGTAACCTCGTCAATATATTCCAAATCTCCGCCAACGGGCACTCCACTGGCGATTCTTGTTACCTTAATTCCGGTAGGCTTGATGAGCTTGCTGATATACATAGCTGTTGTCTCACCTTCCAAACTCGAATTTGTCGCTATAATCACTTCTTTAACGTCGTCTTTTTGCAGTCTGGTCATTAATTCCTTCAGCCTGATATCATTCGGCCCAATTCCAAGCATGGGGGAGATAGCTCCATGCAGAACATGATAAACCCCCTCATATTTTCCGGTTTTCTCATAGGCTGCCAAATCTCTGGTATTTTCCACTACCATGATCGTCCCATGATCCCTTCTGTCACTGCTGCATATCGGGCACAGTTCTTTGTCTGTCAATGTAAAGCATTCACTGCAGTACCTGACATTATGCTTGGCGTCCACCATAGCCGAGGACAGGCGCTCCACCTGCTCAGAAGGCATGTTAATGATATGAAATGCCAGCCGCTGTGCCGATTTGCTTCCGATTCCGGGCAGCTTTGACAGCTCTTCTATTAATTTTGTAATCTGATTGCTGTAATAATCCATATATTAGAACGGGAAACCGCCTCCCAGGCCGCCGATTCCGCCTGTCAGTTTAGCCATCGCTGCGCTGCTTTCCTCTTCCGCCTGACGGAATGCTTCATTTGTTGCCGCAACGATTAGATCCTGGAGCATCTCAATATCATCGGGATCCACCACTTCCTCAGAGAGCTTAACCGCAACCACTTCCTTTTTGCCGGAAACGGTAACTGCCACCGCGCCTCCGCCGGAGGAGGCTGTATACTGCTTTTCCTCCAGTTCTTTTGTAGTCTCTTCCATCTGGCGCTGCATCCTCTGTGCCTGCTTCATCAAATTATTCATATTGCCAGGCATTCCGCCTGGAAAACCGCCACGTTTTGCCATGGTGTTCATCCTCCTGATTATTTTCATAATTTATTTATAAATTTACTACCTTGTCTTTTTAATCTTCCACTATGATATCGTCGTGAATTACTTTTAAGTCGTCGTCGCTTACATAAAGGGTCGTTGACTTCGCGCCCGTGTCATTCAGGTTCGCCTTGAAATCTATACTTTTACCGTAGTTTTTTTCAACCGCTTCTTTCAATTCCTGCATCACGGCTTCACGGTTGACGATGGAGAAATTGCCGGGATCGTTACATACAATACAAAGACAGCTGTCGCCTGCCGGCTCCACCTGCGTGTCCCTGAGAGCAGCACGGACCGCCCCTCCCATCTGTCTGGAAATCTTCTGCCATTCGCCGCGGACCAGCATCAGATCCTCGTATTGGGCTTTTGGTAATGTCACGGTCTTAGCCGGATCTTCTTTTACATCCGGCCGCGCTGTTTCCGGGGCTTTGATCTGCCCCGCCTCTCCTCCCTGCGCCGCCATCGCAGCCAGGCCGGAAAATTCTGCCGGAATTTCTTCCATTCTCTTTTCTATCATATTGAGCCGCTGGAGGACAGAATCCAGGTTCTGTTCCATCGACGGTTTCGTCAGCTTGATAAATGCAATCTCTGCCAGAACGCGTTTCTGGCTGGCATAGCGCAGTTGGCCCGACAGCTCCGAAAAAATCCGGATAAACCGCATCAGTGTATCGGAATCCGTCAGTTCCGCTTCTTCTTTAAGAATCGCTATATTCTCAGATGACATATCCAGCATGTCTTCCGCGTCATCCGTTGTCTTCACAACCAGCAGATTTCTCATATACCATACAAAATCATTGACCATCTGCGTCAAATCGCGTCCCTGGATAATCATCTCTTCTATTGTATATATGCAGCCCTTAGTATCCCCGGCCGTTACCGCCCTGAAAAGACTGCTGAACACACTGTTGTCAACGGCCCCCAATACTTCAAGCACATTGTCATAGGTTAGTTTCTCGCCAAAGTGAAATGCGGTACACTGGTCCAGCAGGCTCAGTGCGTCTCGCATGGAACCGTCTGCTGCCTTCGCCACATAGCGCAGCGCCCTCTCCTCCACATCGATCTGCTCGGCCTGGGTCAGCTCGTGCAGGCGGGCGGAAATCGTATCTATCGTGATTCTCTTAAAATCATATCTCTGGCATCTGGAAAGGATCGTGATCGGAATCTTATGCACCTCTGTCGTAGCCAGAATAAATATAACATAGGACGGAGGTTCCTCCAGCGTTTTTAAGAGCGCATTGAAAGCCCCGATGGACAGCATGTGAACCTCGTCGATTATATAAACGCGGTACCGGCCCTCGGTCGGCGGATACTGAACCTGATCGCGTATATCACGGATATTCTCAACGCCGTTATTCGAAGCGGCATCAATCTCAACCACATTGAGAGACGCAGATGAGGCTATCTGACGGCACATGCTGCATTCGCCGCACGGACTTCCGTCAACCGGGCTCTCACAGTTCACCGCTTTGGCGAATATCTTGGCAATACTTGTTTTTCCTGTACCTCTTGTACCGCAGAACAGATATGCATGTCCGATTCGTCCCGACGTTATCTGGTTTTTCAAAGTCTTTACAATGTGATCCTGGCCTTTGACCTCGTCAAATGATACCGGCCGCCACTTCCTGTATAACGCTGTATACGACATGAATATCCTGCTCCTTCTTGTTTCCGTAACTATTCATCTCCAAAACTGATTCCCACAGATTTGGCTTCCTTGATAATATCGCTATTCGGATCAACCGTTTTAAGCTTACCGGCAATCTCTTCCAGCGGCACTTTCGTAATCTGGCTGTCGTTCAGAGCAACCATATAACCGTATTCTTCATTCTTAATCATCTGTGCTGCCGCTGCACCGAGACGCGTGGAAATAACCCGGTCAAACGGACATGGCTCTCCGCCCCTCTGCATGTGTCCCGGAACCGTCACGCGGATCTCCTGGCCGGTCTTTTCCTGAATCTGAGCGCCCAGCGCATAAGCTACCGAGGGGTAGGCCGGGCCGTTTTTCTTCTTTTCTTTCAGTTCTTTTTTGGTAAGGGCCGCGTCTTCCCTTGAAATCGCACCCTCAGCAACGGCCAGAATCGTAAAATTCTTGCCGCTCCTTACTCTTCCTTTGATGGCCTCAACAACAACGTCAATATCATAAGGTATCTCCGGAATAAGGATAATATCGGCGCCTCCTGCTATTCCCGCGTAGAGAGTCAGCCATCCCACCTTATGCCCCATAATTTCAACAATAAATACCCGGCCATGGGAAGCCGCCGTCGTATGAATGCAGTCGATTGCGTTGGTCGCCACGTCCACAGCGCTGTGGAAGCCGAATGTCAGCTCACTTCCCCACAGGTCATTATCTATGGTCTTGGGAAGAGAAACAATGTTTAGCCCTTCTTCCCTCAGAAGATTTGCCGTCTTCTGGCTCCCGTTGCCTCCAAGCACTACCAGACATTCTAATTTTAATTTATAATATGTGTGCTTCATGGCAGCCACTTTGTCCAAACCATTCTCGTCAGGAGTTTTCATCAGTTTGAACGGCTGTCTGGATGTGCCGAGAATTGTACCGCCTCTGGTCAGTATCCCTGAAAACTCTGATGGCTTCATAATCCTGTAGTCTGCATACATCAGACCCTTATAACCATCCTCAAAACCTACTATCTCTACGTCGTCATACATTTTGTACAGAGCTTTCGCCACGCCGCGCATTGTCGCGTTCAGGCTTTGGCAGTCTCCGCCGCTGGTCAGCATACCAATTCTTCTCATGGATGACACACCCTTTCTAAGTACTGTATTTTAATCCTGTCACACTTTATGATATCAGGTTACAATATACCCATTTTGTAATTATAATACAATCATGTTCTGCGGGCAAGAAAAAATTCTTTACGATCTTCTTTACTATATTGTGCAGAAAATCAAATTTCTTACTGCCGCGGAGCGTTTTTTATCTGACACCCGAATCCTGTTAAATAAAAAAGATGTATCCAATTCCGGATACACCCTGCTTCTTACATTGAATTACATATGAAACTATTATTAAATCCGCACATCCTGCTTCGAACGTATATCACAAACGTTACCCTTGCAGTTAACTCCGCCCAGGCAGCCTCACGGCACACAAGAGCTTCTGCTTAGTGCTGCTGCATTCCTGCCCTGACACGGTTCACAGATTCCTGTTGCGTAAGACCCAGACTTCAACGCCACTTTCAAGGGGCAGCTCTGCAACATAACGCCCTCGGCAAGGACATCACCCCTGCTGTAGCGGATTGCAGGTACAGGGCACCGCTAACTCCCCGGCTGTGCGGAAACTTTATAACTTGATTATGGCTGATGATAAGTAATCTTCAGCCAGTTAAGTATACATGGATGCCGCCTTTTTGTCAAGCCGGAGATAGCGCATTTGCCTCAATTCAGGGAACAGTTCTGCCATAATGTATTCCGCGAGGTGTTCTCGCTGCTTTTTGAAGCATGATTGTTCCGGCATCTGCGAGATATAACAAAAAAATATGGGAAATATGCTCAGATTTCATTTTATATTCTGCTGAAAAACCTTTATAATAAGGATAAGAAAAATCCTGCCCCAGCGCTGTCCGTCTTTATCGCTGAACGGAAGCGCCAAAGCTCCCCGCTGCTGCCGCAAGACAAGTAATTTTCAGTTTTTTCGCACATAATCTTGCAACACGGACCGGATGTTATTATAATAGGGGCAATACAGCATTTACCACTGTAACACGTTAACAGCAGAACTATAAACAAGAATGGAGTATCGCTATGGAAAAGAAAAATATTGATTGGGCAAATATCGGCTTTGGTTATATGCAGACCGATTACCGCTTTGTTTCACAGTACAAAAACGGTGCATGGGACGAAGGCGCACTGACTACGGATGCAAATATTGTATTGAATGAATGTGCCGGCGTGCTTCAGTATGCGCAGACATGCTTTGAAGGTTTAAAAGCTTATACAACCGAAGACGGACATATCGTAACTTTCCGTCCCGACTTAAACGGTGAGCGCATGGAAAATTCCGCCAGAGGTCTTGAGATGCCGGCATTTCCGAAGGAGCGCTTTGTCGAAGCCGTTGCCAAAGTGGTAGAGGCCAACGCCGCTTATGTGCCCCCTTACGGCTCAGGTGCCAGCCTTTATATCCGCCCCTATATGTTTGGTTTTGACTCCGTTATCGGAGTTAAGCCGGCCAGTGAATACCAGTTCCGTATTTTTACTACTCCGGTAGGCCCATATTTCAAGGGCGGCGCCAAACCGATCACCATCCGTGTCAGTGACTTTGACCGGGCTGCTCCACATGGAACAGGTCATATCAAAGCCGGGCTGAACTATGCCATGAGCCTTCATGCGATTGTCGATGCTCACAAAAAGGGATTTGACGAGAACGTTTACCTGGATCCGCAGACTAGAACGAAAATTGAGGAAACAGGCGGCGCCAACCTGATCTTTGTCACAAAAGACAATAAACTGGTCACACCAAAATCCTCCAGCATTCTCCCATCCATCACACGCCGCTCTATCCTCCACGTTGCCAGTGAATATCTGGGTATGGAGACTGAGGAGAGGGAAGTGTTCCTGGATGAAGTTAAAGACTTTGCCGAGTGCGGCCTCTGCGGAACGGCAGCCGTAATCTCACCGGTCGGAAAGATTGTAGATCACGGTAAAGAGATCTGCTTCCCAAGCGGAATGGAGCAGATGGGTCCGGCCACCCAGAAGATTTACGACACGCTGACCGGCATCCAGATGGGTAAAATCAAAGCGCCTGAAGGATGGATCAAGGTTATTAAATAATAAATACATGACAAGGCCCGGGACTTTTATCCCGGGCCTTAACTGCATACCTGCCTTCGGACGGCATTTCGGATTTTCAAATTAATGTTCTTTGGCCTTCTTCCTCAATTCCCTGAAAAACTCCTTCAGCATCCCGGAACATTCCTCGCCTAAAATCCCGATCTCCGTCTCCACCTGATGATTAAATCCCTTCTCATCCAGCAGATTCATAACAGAACCGGCACAGCCGGCCTTTGGGTTCATCGAGCCAATCAGAACTTTGGGAATGCGTGCCTGTACAATGGCCCCGGCGCACATGGGACACGGCTCCAGAGTGATATACATCGTACAGCCCTCCAGCCTCCAGTCTCCCATTTTTTTACATGCCTTTTTTATCGCATTTATTTCAGCGTGTGACAGAACATTCTTGTCTGCGATTCTCCTGTTATACCCTCTCCCGATTATTTTCCCCTCAAAGACAATAACACATCCTATCGGCACTTCCCCCAGCGCATACGCTTTTTTCGCTTCACGGATTGCCGCTCTCATATATTTTTCATCATCGGTCATTTTCATTATTCTGCTCCATCTGACTTTTATATTTCTGTTTACCCTTATACAAGTATACAAATCAACTCCCGCTTTGGCAAGTTGCACCTGCGCGAATTTCGTACTATAATATTCTCTATATGTTACTGTTTTGCCTTCAGCCCATGAAAGGACTCAAACTTATGATTATATCCGGACTTTTGAAAACCACTCTGTTAGATTATCCTCAGCACGTTGCCGCTACCATTTTCCTGGGCGGATGCAATTTCCGCTGTCCCTTCTGTCATAACAGTGATCTGCTGGAGGGGACGGACGGACTGTTCTCAAAAGAGGAGGTTCTGACATTCCTGAAAAAAAGAGCCGGTATCCTGGAGGGGGTCTGCATCACGGGAGGCGAACCGACCCTGCACCGCGATCTGGAACCTTTTATCAGGGAAATCCGCAGTCTCGGTCTTCTGGTTAAACTGGATACCAACGGATACCGGCCGGATGTATTAAAGGATCTATGCAATAAAAATCTGCTGGATTATGTGGCAATGGATATTAAGTCAGGCCGGACCGGGTACGCCAAAGCAGCCGGCGTCCCGGGTCTCGACCTGTCACATATAGAAGAGAGTGTTGATTTCCTGATGAAAAATACGGTTCCCTGTGAATTCCGCACAACGGTCGTGAGGGAACTTCACAGGGAAGACGATTTTCGTGAGATTGGCTCATGGCTCGCAGGAGCTTCCGCCTATTTTCTTCAAAGCTATAAGGATTCTGAAAATGTCCTCGTCCCGGGATTTTCATCCTATAGCAAGGAGGAACTTCTGCATTTTCGTGACGTTCTTGTTCCGTTGGTTCCCTCTGCAGCGCTCAGGGGTGTAGACTATTGACGCCTGCATCTAATCGCCTATCTTCACGTCGGTGTACCAATATCCAAAACGGCTGTCTCTGGGCGGCTGTTTTTTCGCCAGCACAAAGTTAGAAAAACCGAACATGGACGCCATATACTTTTCATTGCTCAGGTAATGCCCCGGAACTCCCAGCAGATATCTGGCTTTTCCCTCCGGGTTATTCAGTCTTGCAAGAATGAGATAGCGGTAATTATAATAGCCGTGCAGCAGAAAGCTGTTGCTGCCATATACCCATTCTTCACGCGGAAGCAGGCCGATATCCTGCGGTTTGATTGTCAGCACTTCACAGCCGTCCGCATAATCAAATGCAAGAATTTTCGGATATTTCTTTCTCATCATTTCCCAAACTTCCTGCTCATCACATATGTCACTCAAGTCTTTAAAAGGTGCGGTCACGCCAGACGGCGGACTCGTCTCACACATGTCGGCCTGAGTTTCCTTTCTATCATCCGTCTGCTCTTCCTGAGCCGGCCCCAGAGATTCGGGCTTTAAAGTCTCATTCCGAAGCGCTCCCGACTGCATTCCTCTCCGGGGTGTACCGTACCGCTGTGAAACTCCGCCTCCCCTATCCTGTGACATCTTCATCTGAGCTGCCTGCATTTGGGGCTGCTGCACCTGGCTCTGATTCATCGGGTTTTGCTGCTGCATCTGCCCCGGCTGGGTCTGGCTCTGGCGGGTCTGGTTTTGCTGGATCTGGTTTTGCTGGGTCTGGCTCTGCTGAGTCTGGCTCTGCTGGCTCCGGCTCTGCTGCATCTGACCCTGGCGAAGCTGGTTTTGCCTCATCTGGGCCGACTGCATCTGCCCCCGCAGCATCTGCTGCATTGCCTGCATCTGCTCTTGCCTGATCTGCGGCTGGACAGCCTGCCCCTTGGCCGGCTGCATCTGACTCTGCCTTATCTGCCCCGGCTGCATCTGGTTCTGTGCCCTCTGCGTTGTCAGCATCTGACCCTGACGCAGCTGCTCCGGCTGCTGACGGCCGGAAGATTCCTGCAGCATCATCCCTGACGAATGCACCGCCGGTTCACTCATTCCGGGCGCCGCATTATTAGGCTGAAATTCCGGCTGTCTATTGGTCTTCGCCAGGCCGGGCGCTATGTATTCCACCTCAGATGTTACGGTAGAATCCAGCCCCTGAATTGCTTCATCCTCGCCGGCCTCTTCCTGCTGCGGCAGAGCCGTCTCCGCTTTTGGTATTTCCATTTCCTGTAAAGGTTCTTCCGTCACAGGATCGCTGCCATTTACAGGTTCAGGTTCGGGCATCCTCCAGACGGGCATTCTCCTTTTTACAGTTTCCACTGCAGACTGCCTTATTGGCAGTGTTTCCTGAGCTGCCGATTGCGCAAATATCCCGGTTCCGCCTTCCGTCTTATCTGCTTCCTGTATGTCGGCCCCCCTTATAATTTCCGCTACCGGCTTCAATTCTTCCGGCTCCGCTTCAGGCAAATCAGCTTCCGATGAATTGACTTCTGTTGAGTTAACTTCTGATGAGTTAGCTTCTGTTGAGTTAACTTCTGATGAGCTAACTTCCGATGAACTAAATTCTGCCGGATTGACTTCCGGTGCCATTACCCCGTCTCTGTTCGTCTCATCCGCGTTTACTTCTTCCTTCTTCACCGCTTCTGCATCTGCTGCGTCCGGAAGCGCCGGATCCCTCCATGCTTTTTCGTCCGGAACCGCCGCCTCATTCTGCCGTATCTGCGAAACGATTTTCTCTCTCAGTCCTGATGTAAAAGCCCTGCCCTCCGCCGTCTGCGCCGTATTGCGTGATACCTTGGGAATCTCGGAGCTCAGATGTACAATCTTTCCCTGTTCCGCATCGTATACCCTGCTGCCGGTTTCAGCCTGTTTCCGGTCTGTTGCCTCACAGACGCTCTCCTCCTGCAATACCGCTTCCTTTTCGACCTGCTCTTCTATCTCCCTGGAAATAGGCAGAAGCTCCTGTTCCTTTTCCTCCGTCTGCAAAGCGCTCTGTACTTTTGCAGTATTGTCATGTTTCATCGCAACTTTTTCCGATGTTACATCGGCCAGCTCCACTTCGGCCGCATGCGCTACCGCATCTTCCCAGATAGTCGTGTAGGATCTCCATGCGCTTTCCACATCGTGAACGCTCAGCCCATAAAATTCTTCCAGACTGTGCCCCGAATTTTCCACATCCGCCGAATTAACCATCGTTCTGAATTCCCCGGCGCCGTTCCTGGCAAACAAAGTACCTATTTTCACTTCATCCTGCCCTGAGAGCAGGTATACTCCTACCGGATTCCCTCCGACAAATATCTTTTTGACATTTACCGTAATTCTGCACTGGCTTCCTCTTGTTTCCAGTTTTGCAAATCCGATGTTCTTTCCGCGTATCCCTCCTTCGTATGTATAGATATATGAAATTAGTCTCTGATAGTTAGACATGCTATCACTCCTTTGCTATCTATTTTATGCTGTTATGCATTGAAACTATGACTCAAAAATGGTATTCTTAACTTGAAAGAGCTATAAAATTGTATGGAGGGTAATTGAATGAGAGTTTACAAAGTAAAAAATTATGACGAAATGAGCAGAAAGGCCGCAAATCTGATTGCTGCCCAGATCATCACAAAACCGGATTCCGTTCTCGGTCTGGCTACCGGTTCCACCCCCGTCGGCACTTACAAATATCTTGTTGAAAAATACAACAACGGAGATTTGGATTTTTCTGAGGTTAAAACGGCAAATCTCGATGAATACAAGGGACTTACAAGGGAAAGCGAGCAGAGCTACTACTATTTTATGTACAGTAACCTTTTTCAGCACGTAAATATTAATATGGACAATACGAACATTCCAAATGGCATGGCTGATGATGCCGATGCGGAGTGCCGCCGCTATGAAGATGTGATCCGTTCTCTGGGCGGCGTAGACCTCCAGGTACTCGGTCTTGGTCATGACGGTCATATTGGTTTTAATGAGCCTGCCGATATATTTGAAGGCCCGACCCACTGTGTGGATTTGACGGAGATGACAATTGAAGCAAATAAACGGTTCTTTGAATCGGCTGACGATGTTCCGCGCCAGGCTTTTACGATGGGTATCGGTACGATTATGAGAAGCAGAAAGATTATTTTTGCAGTCAGCGGCAAAGATAAAGCGGCAATTTTAAAGAAAGCGCTTTATGGCCCTGTTACACCGGAGGTTCCGGCTTCTATCCTCCAGTTCCATCCGGATGTAATTGTTATAGCAGACGAAGAAGCGCTTTCCGAATGCTGATTCGAAACGTAATTTTATTATGAGATCAAATAAGACGTCAGATTCCGGTTTCACAGCCGGTTCCTGGCGTCTTTTAACAAATTTTATTACCATTCGCGTTTAGTTTGAAGGTTGTGCCCAGCACAGATGCGGCTCTTCTGCACATCAGCATCCTCTGAAGAAATATTTCGAAGTAATCCATCATGGAGCAGATGTTTTCATCAAGCTGAAGATCCAGTTTGATCACCTTTTTCTCTTTCTGAATATCGAGTGAAGAAGATACTACCGCATAGTTCACACGGTCATGTTTATCGAATGCCGCCTTATTTTGGTTTCTGACCCTGTCTCTGCGGACATCCGTTTTGTCAGCCAGAATCAATGCGGCTGAGACTGTATCCACGGCTCCGCCCGATTTCTCGTCATGCATGCCAATGGCATTGATAATTACTGCGATGTCTTCATAATCCATTTTCATGTCACGCAGTATCTGATGGGCCATTAAAGCTCCCGAATGCGGGTGATCCAAACGGTTCACACAATTTCCGATATCATGCATGTAGCCTGCTATTTTTGCCAGTTCGACGGTATGGCCGCCGTATCCCAGGCACTCCAGAATTTTCCCGGCCATCGAAGAGACCTTAACTGCATGTTCTGCGGAATGATCCGTATAACCCAGCACCCCCAGCGTGCTGTTGCCTTTGTAAATATATGCATTAACCTCTTTTGATTTCTTAATGTCTTTAAATGTTACTTGTTCCAACTGCTTCCTCCTTGTTCTTATTTCCGCTTTTGCGGTACGTCACCTATCTTATCAGGAGAAGAAACAGTCTGATATCACGGATATGGGAAATTTACGTCATGAATATGTAAAATCCCGTTTTGCGGAGCGTCATGTATTTTTCATTATTGCCATCTCTACAGAATCGGCCACATGCTCGCAGCAGTCACAGCACTCTTCCAGACAATTGTAGATTGTTGTCCAGACAAGGATTTGCACCGCATCATTTTCTTCCGTGTACAGACGGTGGACTGCCCTCGTATAAAGCTGATCTCCTTCCTCTTCCAGACGGTTCAGAGTAATGATTTTCTCTTTCAGGGTCGGAGATCGCCGGAAATTACGGAAATCCTCCAGCATTTCTTTCATTGCGGCGCAGCACTTCCGAATCAGCGCGGCAAACTCCAATGCTTCGGGCCGCAGGGATCTGATATTATACATATAAAGATTTGTCAGAACCTCATCCAGCACGTCCGTCACATCATCGATAATATTGGTCAGCGCCATGATATCTTCCCTCTCGATCGGAGGAAGAAATTCCTTCATCAGCTTCTCCATCAGGCTGTGTTTGCCCAGATCACCACGATGCTCCACCTCATGAATATCCTGAATTTTTTCAGGTAGGTTTACATAATCATATTCATTCATGTTCTCCCATAACAGCTCTGCCGCCTCACAGGAACACTTTACATTATCGACAAGCATTGTAAAATAGTCATTTCCTTTTTTCTGTGCCATTGCCGCACTCCTTTCAAATCCTTATATTAAAATACCCATATAAACAACTTTGCAGTCAAAAATCCGATTACACCGCACCCGGGAAAGGTCAGCACCCAGGTCAGCACCATTTCCTTCACCACGCCCCAGTTCACAGAGGAGACGCGTCTGGCCGCCCCGACGCCCATGATGGCCGTTGTCTTTGTGTGCGTCGTGGAAACCGGAATTCCCGTCAGAGAAGACAAAAGCAGGCATCCGGCGCCGGCCAGATCTGCAGAAAAGCCCTGGTAGCGTTCCAGCTTCACCATATCCATTCCCACTGCCTTGATGATCCGGTATCCGCCAATCGAAGTTCCCAGTCCCATTACGGCGGAGCAGAGTATCATCAGCCAAACCGGAATACTGAACTCTCCGACGGCCGCATTTCCCTTTGCCAGAAAAATTCCCAGCATGAAAACTCCCATAAATTTCTGGCCGTCCTGGGCTCCGTGCATGAAGGCCATGGCCGCGCCCCCGGCAATCTGTGCTTTATTAAAAACTCCCCGTGTCTTTCCGCGATCCATGCCCCTGCACAGATACTGTACCGTCTTGGCCGTCAGCCAGCCCATGACAAATCCCAGAACCGTAGACAGAAGCAGACCATAGATTACCTTAATCCACTCCGACGCGTTGATTCCATCCATGCCTCCGTGAAGCGCAATAGCTGCTCCCGACACACCTGCAATAAGGGCATGGCTTTCACTCGTGGGAATACCGAACCACCAGGCAGCCGTCGCCCAAACCACAATAGCAAGGAGAGCGGCGCACAGCGCGATTAGGGACTCGTGCGGATCACCTCCGAAATCCACCATGTTGTATATTGTCGAGGCCACCCCGGCATTGAATATTGTCATAACGAGAACACCCAGGAAGTTGAAAACCGCTGCCATTATGATTGCAGCTCTGGGATGAATCGCCTGTGTGGACACACAGGTTGCGATCGCGTTGGGGGCATCGGTCCATCCGTTGACCAAAATGACCCCAAGTGTCAGAATCACGGTAACGGCCAGCATAGGATTTACCGTAATTTGCGAAAGAAAATCCGCTAATGAAATTGTCATAGTTATCCTCACTTTTACGTGTATTAACAAGTATTGTTCCATGCTTTGCCAGTTAATTATAATAGTTTTACGCCGTACGTACAGTATTTATGGCAATTCTTTACTCTTTCTTTACAGGTCCCGAAAGATGGGATACGGTTTGATTTCCCCCGGGAAACGGTTCACCGCCATCAATAAAGGCACGCCTTTCGGCGTGCCACAGAGCGGTTCGGTTTTCACTTATCCATCAAGCTTAATCGGTATTTACCGGAGGGCTCACATAATCCGGCAGAGGGCAAGTATATCTGCCGCCGTTTCGTCTGGTTACCTCGTCCTTTGCGGCAGCAATAACATCCGGCCTCTCCCTGGTCCGGACCGCCGCCAGCGCCATTACCTTGGCCGCTGTAAGGAGTCCTTTATGGGCGATGGAACTGCAGGACTGTGCAGTCATCTGCCATGTGTGGCCGACATTGCCCACACAGCTGGTTGCCACGCCGAGAATCAGGGTGGGGACAGCGTATCCCACATCACCTACATCAGTAGAACTGGTGTCCTGCTGTATCTTCGATGCATCAAAAGGATGGACTTCACTGTCAAGCGGCTTTTCGAGGATCTCCTCCAGCCTGTCGGCGCCATATAATGCCGCAATCTTTTCCCGTATCATTTCTCTGGTATCATCCGTGTAAGTCGACAGAAATTCCTTAGCCAGACGGTAATCCCCATCACTCCACTCAGGCGCGCCGACCTCCCTCAGGCATTCGTCCGCCACCGCCGCCAGCGCCAGGTTGGGGACATATTCCGTAAAGGCCAGAACCAGGCGGTATTCCATCGATGTTCCAGTCATCATTGCGGCTCCCTTTGCCACATTAATGACCCGTTCTAAAATTTCTCTTACTTGCGAGATCCGCGGCGCTCTCACCTCCCAGCTGAGCGTCGCATGATCCTGTATTACATTGGTGGCCGAGCCTCCCACGTCGCTGTAAGCGCTGTGGAGCCTGGCTTCCGGAATGATAAACTCTCTCAGATAATTGCAGCCGATATTCATAAGTTCCGCTCCGCCCAGAGCGCTTCTTCCCAAATGGGGCGAAGAGCCTGCATGAGCCGTAATTCCCCGGAAAGAAAAATCGGCTCCCATAATCGCGTTGCTGGAAGACGGATCTACCCGGTTAACCGTAGACGGGTGCCAGGTATATACAAAATCCACATTGTCAAACAGGCCGGCCCGGGTCATGAACTGCTTCGAACCGGCCCCCTCCTCCGCCGGACATCCGAAGTAAATAATCGTTCCATCCTTTTTAAACTCTTCCAGATAATTTTTGACTGCAATTGCAGCCGCCAGGGAAGCTGCTCCCAGAACACAATGGCCGCATCCATGGCCAAAGCCCCCGGCCTCCCGCTCTTTCTTGACAGGGAGCGCCGCCTCCTGACTGAGTCCCGGCAGGGCATCGTATTCGCCCAGGATCCCCATCACCGGTTTTCCTGTTCCAAAGACAAAGGTTCCTGTAAAGCAGGTTGGAATCCCCGCCAGACCCGTCTCCACAGTAAAGCCGGCCTCCTTCAGGAGTCTGCCCAGAAGCGCCGATGACTGCATTTCCTTAAAGGGAGGTTCTGCATATTCCCAAATCCGGTCATTGGCATCCAGGATCCGCTCTGCCTGTGCATCCACCGCTGCTTCAATAAACTTTAAATCCGTCATCTGATATACCTCCTGTGTTTTTCTTAAACCTTAAGGCAAGTATAATCTATATTCCTTTTATTTTTTATGTTGAAATGTTAAAAGAAAACGTCAAAATGTTGCATCCTGTCTTTTTCTTCCCTGATATCGCACTATGCCGTTTGTCCGCTTGATTTTCAATATTCTGTGGCCTATAATTGATTTTATAAGTTTAATAAGGAGTATTCTATGAAAAGCAAGCGTGCACTTGACATTTCCGCACTTCCTCCAATTGAAAATCTAAAAATCGGTTCTTTCGGCTACCGGTGCCCTGAACCGCTGTTCAAATATGGGCCGGTTATCCATAAAGGGTATTACCTGTGTTATATCCTGGAGGGGAAGGGCTGTTTTCAATACGGCAGCCATTATTATTCTTTATCAAAGGGACAGGGCTTCTTAATCGAACCGGATGTCATCATCTCGTGTCAGGCGGAAAAAATCTCGCCTTGGGAATATGCCTGGCTGGAACTGCGGGGGCCTATGGTCCGTCAGCTCCTGTATTCCATGAAGCTGTCGTCTGCAAACCCTGTATTCCATTGTAAGCAGAACTCGCATTTGAAATATTACACCCAGGAAATTATGACGGTTCAGGAACAGCGCCTCGCCGCTTCAAGTGACATCATACGGTTAAACGGCCTTTATCTGCTTCTGCTCTCTGAAATAATACGGCAGACTGCTTATGCAGAATTCAGCAGTCAGGAGCAAAAGTATCTCAGGCAGGCGGTTACATACATCGAGGATAATTTCAGTAAAAATATTAAAGTAAATGATATATCACATTTTGTATACATTGACAGAAGCTATCTGTTTTCCATTTTTAAAAAATATTTATTTCAAAGCCCGCAGCAATATTTAACCTCCTGCCGCATCGACAAAGCTGTTGAACTTCTCCGCACCACCTCGCTTTCTGTGGAAGAAATCTGCCATGCCTGCGGTTATCAGGATGTCGGCGCATTCTCAAAGCTTTTTAAGAAAAAGCTCGGCATAACCCCCGCCGCGCTGCGAAAACACCTTATCTCCGGCATGCCTCCCTCTTAATCAGATATCATAATTGATATGAGGCGTGCCGGTTTGTCTTTCCTGAAACGGACCAATATATGTTCTTCATCTCTCCCCAATAAAGCTGTCAATAACGGCACATCGCCATTAAATTCATGAAATTTATAGATAATTGGATGAATTTTATACATTGGAATTGAATTTTTACAAATGTTATACTTTTTGTATAGTTCAAGTCTTTTTTTCTGCGAAAATATAGTAAATATATCCATAAGTAAAATCGGATCTGCCCGGAAATGGGGGGCTGTTGCCCTTCAAGATAATGTCAGATTAGAGTGAGCGTGAGAAGGAGGAAATCAAATATAAAAAACTAAAAATCAAGGTATGTGAAAGGAGAAGGGCAGCTAAGGCAGAGCGGTTTTTATTTAACAGGAGAACTTTCCTGTTAAACGATAACCTGCACGCTCCGCGCACAGGTCACCGCCCTCAATAAAAAAGACTCACATACTTTTTAAAGAATGTGAGTCTTTTAACTGCCGGCGACCGGAATCGAACCGGTACGAAGTTTAACCCTCGCAGGATTTTAAGTCCTGTGCGTCTGCCAGTTCCGCCACGCCGGCATTCATGATTGCTCATGACTGGCAATATTCAATTACCAATGGATGGAGGTGGATTCGAACCACCGAAGCGTGTCGCAACAGATTTACAGTCTGCCCCCTTTGGCCACTCGGGAACCCATCCAAAATTACTCTGACAGTTAAAAATAATATCATAACAGAGGGAAAAAATCAAGGGGAAATTGTATATTTTTGTAGTATTTTTACAACTTCCAATAAGTCCCTGCATATCCTGTGCAGGGACTTATTGTTCCCGTGCCACCAGCACTGCCGAACCAACTGCCGGCACTTCTATTATAAGGATTCCGTTCTTTACTTCATAGTTAACGGCTCCTGCATTATACCCTTCTTCATAAGTGAGCATTCTGCGGCTCATATACTCGGAATCCGTCACGCCAATCAGCCATACCGGTATAGAATACGTCATCGCCTCATGGCAGGTGTTTATTATGACAACGCCCTTGCTCTCTCCGCCTTCCTTATTGCCGCGGCTGAAACGTCCGTACGCAATCATCCCCTGTTCCGCAGCCAATTGCCGGAGTGAACCGGTTCTGAACGCCTGGTTTCTCTTTCTGATTCCCGTCATGTATCGGTGGAACTCTATCAGTTCCAAATCTTCATTGCCCCATGGATATGTTCTCCGGTTATCGGGATCCGTCCATCCGCAGACGCCGGCCTCATCTCCGTAATAAATCGTCGGCGCTCCGGGCCATGTCATCTGAAGTACGACGCCCTGGCGGAATATGCCATAGCTGATGCCTTCCGAAGCGGCAGCGGCGCCGGCGGTTCCCAGCCGTCCAATTCTCCGGTTTGACCGTGTCAGGAACCTGGAATGGTCGTGATTTGACAATTCATTCATTGCAGTCATAAGCGACGAGGTCTGCATCCTCAGCATATGATAGCGCATCATCTCAAAAAATGCTTTGCCATTGCCGTAAAGACTTTCATTTGCCTCATCACTGTGCTTCTCCAATCCGGTCAGAAACCAGGATACCGGCTCCATAAAAGCGTCATAGTTCATTACCGTATCCCATTCATCGCCTTTGAGCCACTCACTGGGATCTCCGTAATGCTCCGCAATAATTACAGCCTCGGGGTTTGCCTCCTTGACTGCTTTTCTGAAATCTTTCCAAAACTGATGGTTGAACTCACTGGTTCTGCCAAGATCGGCAGCCACGTCCAAACGCCAGCCGTCCGCATTAAACGGCGGCGAAACCCATTTTTTACCAATATCCATAATATACCGGTAGAGTTCCGGGGATTCCTCATAATTGAGCTTCGGCAGAGTCGAATGTCCCCACCATCCGTCATAACTGTCGTTGAACGGCCAGTTGCCGTGATTGTTAAACTTGAAAAAATTCCGGTAAGGACTTTTGTCCGATACATATGCTCCCGGCGGGTAGCCGCCCTCATGCTGGTAAATCAGTTCCGCATCCAGCCACTTGTTAAAAGAACCGCAATGGTTAAAGACTCCGTCGATGATAACACGGATCCCTTTCTCGTGAGCCGCCTCAACAAATCTCGCAAACAGCAGATCACTGGCCTGCAGGTTTTCTTCATCCGCCGTTCTGGCCGTATACTTGCCTGCGTTGTCATTATCCATGGCATCAGGCTCCACAAGTAAATCGAGATCGTGCCGGATAACCCCGAAATGGGGATCGACGTGATCATAATCCTGACAATCGTATTTATGGTTGGAAGGAGAGACAAATATCGGGTTCAGGTAAATAGCCTCCACCTTCAGGCTCTTCAGATAGCTGAGTTTATCCCAGATTCCCCTGATATCGCCTCCATAGAAACGTCTCACATCCATCTTGGACGGAAGCTCATTCCAGTCCCTCACCCGCTCCACGGGTTTCCCAATATAGATGTATTCATTCGTTTCCACATCATTTGACGGGTCACCGTTACAAAAACGATCTACATAAATCTGATACATAACTGCGCCCTTGCACCAATCAGGTACAAAAAATCCGGGAGTCATATGAAACGCTGTCTCCCGCGACGGCTGATCTGCCGCTCCCAGACGGCCGTAGAAACAGATATCCTCTTCCCGGTCCGCCCGGAAGCAGTAATTCAGGACCTCTTCTCCAAGTATATATTTACAACGGTAATAATCAAACAGGCTGTCGCTGTGGCTGTATTCCATGTCACGCTCTTTCATTCTATCCTGTTTGTCATATTCTATTAAATAAACAGCGTCTGCACCGTCACGCTCCGTCCGGAAATAAAAAATCACTTCCTGCCCGGCATCCGCCTCGCAGGGATGTCGGTAATCTTCCGTCTCGTCGCTAAAAAGCGCTTCTCTGTTGATCCTCTCCATACTAATCCCTCTTTCTGCTATCACATCTATTTTAAATGATTCCCGTCAATTACACAATCAGTTTCTGTGCATCGCGAAGCGTGTTATTATTTACAGCATGCCGCTGTTTGGCAAGGCGTGAACAGTAACAAAATGCGGGCAACAGTTCATGCTGTCTGAACTCTTACAAATGCGGTCCTGCGAACAACCGCTGTTTTCGACAAAAAGGTAAAAAAACCATTTGTTTCAAGGCAGTAAAAAGGCCAGCGGGGTAGCTGGCCTTTTTAGGAGAAGGTATTTCGTTTTTATGGGGTGTAGCAAAAACTATATAATGTATTGGGGGGGGTTACGAGTATTATAATAGCACAGGTGCCAAAATAAGTCTGCACAAACATCAAATAATTAACCCGTTTTTTTTGTGCATATTGGGCACCTCTTTTTCCACCTTTTGGCAGAGTGCCTATCATATCGCACAAAAGCCGCTGCAATCAATGGTTTTTGATTGTAGCGGCCCTGAAATCAGGCAAAAAGTGCTTCAAATTCCGCCTGTCCTATCTTCTCTTTTTCCAGAAGAAGCTCACAGCATTTATGCAGTACATCTTCATGTTCAAGAATCATTTTTTTGGCTTTTTCGTGGCAGTCGTCAATAATCTTCTTCACTTCACTGTCTATCGTACTGGCCACTGTCTCACCATAGCTGCGTGCATGCGCCAGATCACGGCCGATGAATACTTCATTGCTGTCCCCGCCGTAGTTAATCATTCCGACCTTGTCGGACATGCCATACTCCGTCACCATGGCTCTTGCAATGGACGTAGCCTGCTTGATGTCCTGAGACGCGCCGGTAGTGATGTCATCAAATATAATCTCCTCCGCGATACGTCCTCCCAGGGATACCATGATGTTCTGGAGCATCTTCCCCTTCGTCATATGCATGTCATCGGTCTCCGGCAGCGGCATCGTATAGCCCGCAGCCCCTATCCCGGTAGGAATAATGGAAACCGTATGAACCGGCCCCACATCGGGAAGCACATGGAAAAGTATTGCATGGCCCGCTTCATGATAAGCGGTAATCTTTTTATCCTTTTCCGAAATAACCTTGCTCTTCTTCTCAGCGCCAATCCCGACCTTGATAAATGCCTTCTCAATGTCTGCCTGCATCAGGAACTTCCTTCCGTCTTTGGCGGCATTAATGGCGGCTTCGTTCATCAGGTTCTCCAGATCGGCACCGGTGAATCCGGATGTCGTCTGGGCTATACGGTGCAGATCCACATCCTCGCCCAGCGGTTTATCCTTCGTGTGGACACCGAGTATCTCCTCGCGTCCCTTCACATCTGGCCTGCCGACCGCCACCTTCCTGTCAAACCGGCCCGGACGCAGAATCGCCGGATCCAGGATATCCACACGGTTGGTAGCTGCCATGACAATGATTCCCTCATTAACTCCAAAGCCGTCCATCTCTACGAGCAGCTGATTCAGCGTCTGCTCCCTCTCATCATGGCCTCCGCCCATACCGGTTCCCCTCTGGCGGGCCACGGCATCAATCTCATCGATAAATACGATACAGGGGGCATTCTTTTTGGCATCCTCGAACAAATCACGGACACGTGATGCGCCCACGCCGACAAACATCTCCACGAAATCCGAACCGGATATCGAAAAGAACGGAACTCCGGCTTCTCCGGCCACTGCCTTGGCAAGAAGCGTCTTTCCTGTTCCGGGAGGGCCCACCAGGATAACGCCCTTTGGGATCCTTGCGCCGACTCCCGTGTATTTCTGCGGGTTTTTAAGGAAATCCACGATTTCCTCCAATTCTTCTTTTTCCTCCTGAAGCCCGGCAACCTTTGTGAAATTGATATTGCTGGTCCGGCTCATCTTTGCACGGCTCTTGCCAAAATTCATCATCTTCGCATTGGCGCCGCCTCCGGAACGTGAATTCATAAACACAAAGAAAAAGATAAGCACACCGGCCGAAAGCGCAATCGGAAGGATTACGGTCATGAAATAATTGTCCTGCTGGACTTCTGCGACCTTGTATGCAATCCCTGCGTCTCTCAAAGCTGTCTCGATTTCCTTCGTGTCGAGAACATAGAAATCCTGCTTATCGCCGGATGTCATGTAAAGCTCCACTTCTCCTGTAGGTGTTTCCCGGTTCGGCTTGATCACTGCACTGCTGATACTCCCGTTTTCCACATTCATCATAAATTCGGGATAACTGATCTTACCCGGCATAAACATGCTCTGGTTTCTTGTACTGAATAACATTATGAGGAGCATTACAAGGATCAGAAGTCCCATGCCCCCTCCAAATGACTGCCGCTGTTTCAACTGGCTTCCTCCTTATACTTCCACTACTCCTATATATGGTAAATTCCGGTACTTTTGATCATAGTCAAGTCCATACCCGACTACGAACTCATCCGGGATGGTAAAGCAGGTATATCTGACCTGAACCTGTTTCTTCACACGGCGCTCCGGTTTGTCTAACAGAGTGCAAAGCTCGATGCTCTTTGGATTTCTCTGCTTCAGAACCTCGATCAGGTAGGAAAGCGTCCTTCCGGAATCAATGATGTCCTCTACGATAATAACTTCCTTTCCCTCAAGCGGTTCATCCAAATCCTTGACAATCTTTACGATACCGCTGGATTTCGTCCCCGCACCATAACTGGAAACGGACATAAAATCAAGGGAAACCGACAAATCCAGACGTTTCGCCAGCTCGCAGGTGAAAAATACGCCGCCCTTTAAGATACAAATTAAATGAACGTGTCTTCCCGCATAATCCCTGTTGATTTGCTCCGCAACTTCACTGATTCTTTTATTTACCTCTTCTTCTGTTAACAATACCCTGATCTTATCGGCCACTGTCTGTTCCTCCGTCTGTTTGTACTTGTAATATATTTTTCGTCTGTTCCGTTACCTTGTAATATTCGCTGATACGGTATCCCACAATCCATAATACATGGCTCCCCTCCGCCAGAAGCAGAACCGCATCCCGGCTTTCCCTGGGAATCTTTTCATCAATCATAAAGGATTTTACCGACTTCCTGCCTCCCGATGCCAGCGTAATATAGTCGCCTGTTTGGCGGTTCCTGACAGATAACGTATCTTTTATTTTATCATAATCAAACCATTTCGTATACTGGTTTTTGGGAATTTCCTGCTGATTTTGCCGGGGAAAAACCTGAAAATCAAGCCGGGCCGCCGCCCTTTCCCCGCTCCTTTCCGGACCGGCAATTGAATCCGGCATGGCATACGCCTCTTTTCCACGGCTGAATATGAGCCTGCCGTATTCAATTCCGGCCGTCATGCCATAGGGAAGATTCACTTCTTTCCCTGTCCCTTTCCCTAAAAGTTCCAGGACACTGTCTATATGCCTGGCTGTAATATCTTTTAGAGGACAGCCCAGTTCCCTCAGGATAATGCGCACAGCATACCTCCTGATAATCCTATCCTCTTTCAGCAGCTCCGCTGCCATAAAGACTGCGGTTTCCTTGCCGTTTTCTGTTCCGGCATTCCCGGCAGCCGCCGCAACGGCATGCTGGCGCACCCACTCTCCGGCCGTCTTTTCCAGATACCGGTCCGCCTCGCAGATATGTTCGCCGGCCCTCAAAATATTTTGGACTGCCTGCCCGTTAATGCGGGATGTGATTACCGGCAGCAGTTCATTCCGGATCAGGTTTCTCGTATAATCTGTCCCGCTGTTGGTGGAATCCTCCACATACGGATATCCATGCGCCCGGAGCCAGTCCAGTATCTCCCTGCGCTGCGCCCACAGAATCGGGCGGATAATCCTGCCCCTGACCGGCGGTATCCCGGACAGGCCTTTCAAGCCTGAACCCCGGAAAAGGTTGTGAAGGATTGTCTCCGCACTGTCGTTTCCATGATGGGCAGTAGCGATATGGACATGGTTCCGGCCGTCTTTCTCCCACAAAAGCGCCTCTGCCTCTAAAATCCGGTATCTGGCCCGGCGTCCCGCTTCCTCCACTGATATCCCTGCTTCCCGGGCTTCTTCAGCCGCGTTGATTCTTACTGTTTTAAACGGGATATCAAGCTCTTTGCACAGTTCTTCCGAAAAGGCGGCATCCCTGTCAGCCTCCGATCCTCTGAGCCCGTGGTGGACATGGACTGCCCGAAGCTCAATTCCAAGCTCTTGCCTGAGACACCGCAAAATACGGAGCAGACAGACGGAATCCGCTCCTCCGGACAGGCCTGCGATCACTCCGTCTCCCTGTTCAGCCATATGATATTTTTGAATAAAATTAAGAGTCTCTTTCTTCATAATATAATTCCCGGTATCTGCCCGTTACCATTCACGGTCTGTATTCCGCGAGGTATTTTCCTACGCATTTGCTGCGCTGACCGTGCGAAAATGTAACGGCAGCAAGCATCCCTTCGCCTGTTTGCCTACAGTATACAGGAATCCCGTCCGTTTCACAAGGGCTATCTCTCAAAAACTCCCCCCACAAGGACCGTCATATCATCTCCCGGCTGCTCTTCAAACGAACCGGCAAACTCAAGGATCCGCTCCGCCATCTCCTGCGGATTGCCTGTCCCGGTTCCTTCCAGAAAATCTTTCAGCGTTTCTTCTTTGTTTTCACCCGGCAATGCCTCCAGCACTCCGTCACTGACCATAATAATTCTGTCATTATCCCACATTTTCCGCGACAGGAGTACCGGTTCCACGGTCTTTACCACACCCATCGGCACATCCCCCGCTTCCAGGACCTCCACTCCGTCATGTCCCACAATGAACGTCGGCACGGCTCCCAGCTTCATTGCCTCCAGAACCCCCGTATACAAATCCACGCAGCACAAATCCAGCGTTGCCGGATTCTGTTCCGTGCCTGCCAGTAAAAGCACCGTATTGACCAGTTTGAGCGCCGAACGGGCGGAAAATCCGGTCTCCAGAAGCTGCTGTGTCAGCTCCACCACCTTGCTGCTGTCCTCGTTTGCCAGAGGGCCGCTGCCCATACCGTCCGACAGGCTCATAATCACCTGGCGCGGCAGCCCTTCATGGATAGTAAAATTATCCCCTGATATCAGCTCGCCCCCCTTTGCCGCTTTGGCCACCCCATGGAGCATCCTGTATTTTCCCTCCTCGACAAAGCGGAATGTGGCCGCATTCCTGGTAATAATGCTCTTACTGTCCTTTGCCGGACTCCATTTCCGTCCCGACATGGCCCGTCCCACCAGATCCGCTGCATCCCGGGCCGTCATGCATCTGCCGTTGGTGCTGCGGACGGTGAGAAACGCTTCCTTTTGCTCATTCTCGTATTCAAGCATCAGCATATTCTCCACCTTCATGTGGTGGCGGCGGAAGATGTACTTGATCTGTTCCTCCCAGTCTCCGGTGATATCCGTCGCATTTTCCATCTGACCGGAAAACTCCTCCAGGATGGAAGCAAGTTCACGGAACTGCACGATGACGGTGTCCCGGCTCTCCAGAAATCTGTTTTTCCACGACAGATTCATCGTGGCCCGTCCCAGGTTCCGGTTCAGATGCAGGACATAATCATCCTTTCTCCGGCACGCCTCATTGAACAGCCGGGGCATGTCCTCCATGTCGATTTTTCCTTTCTGCTCAAATGCGCGGAGAAGATAGTAAAGATAATAGCTGTCCTCTCTTTTGCTGCCTGAGTACAGATTGCATCTCACACAATCTCCGCAGACCGCTGCCGCCGCAGTCTGCATGGCTGCCAGACCGTCATCCTTTGTCAGCTGCCGTCCTCCCCCGATTTCGTCTGCAAACGCCTGAGCCAGGCCGCTCAGCGACATTGCCATATCCTTCAGGCGTCTGGCCGTATAGACATTGACATCCGCCATGTCTCTATGTAAACTCTTCTTTTTAAGCACAAAAATCCCTCCTAACCTGCGTGAAACCATTATATACAGGCCGGAGGGAAATATTTGTCAAATTAATTGGTGGAATACCGGAAATCGTACGACAGATAACCTCAGGTTTCGCCCGAATCCGCTTCTGTTATTCCTGTTTTTGCATCTTTACCGGCCTCTGCTCCGTATCAGTTCATGCCGTCTGAACTGCTACGCTACTTCTTTTCCGCCGGCTTAAGCAGAATCTCATCTTTATTGACAAGACCCAATTTTTCTTTGGCTACTTTCTCAATATATTGTTTCGTCTGGACATAGACACGGTACTGTTCCAGCTCCGCCGCTCTCTCCTCTTCCGCCTGGACCTGGGCCTTCAGATTTTCCTCCCTGATTTGATAATTCAGATCTTTCTTTTTCAGGTCAAGCCCTTTTAAGTGAACCGCTGTCGCCAGGCTCAGAACCACCAGAGTGATGCCGATCAGTGCCATGCGGTTATTCAGATTTTCTTTCTTTTTTCTTCTCATTCTTCCGCTTTCCCGCATCTCTCTCCTCTTCCGCCTTTCTGCTCCTGCGTAATTCCTGTTCCTCTTTCTCTTTTAAAAGAATCTGTCTCTTCGCTTCCTTCTCCTGCCAAAGCCGCTGCTTTTCTTCCCGCTTTTCTTTCTGTTCCTCTTCCCTGTGTCTCTGCTTTTCTTCGCGCAGTCGAAGTTTTTGCTCTTTCTTTTCCTTTTGTTTCTGTTCTCTCAGGAGGCGCTGCTTCTCTTCCTCTTCCAGCTGCTTCTGCCTGATCTTTTGACGTTTTATTTTTCTTATTGTAAGATATTTCTCCACTTTTTTCAAGAGCCTAAGCAAAATACGGCTGACGGTCAGATTATAGACAAGCATTCCCATAAGAACGCCGAATATGGCATACCATCGGAGTATCCCGTCATTCTGCCCAAACAGCAGGAGAAACGTGGTAATGCTGGAGCCTGCCCAGTAAACGGCATCTTCAATGCCTGTCCAGAAATTGCCATGGGGAATCAGGGTTCTGAACAGTCTCAGGCCGTCGTAAACCATCATCAGGCAGATTCCCACCGTCAGGCTCGCAGCCAACAGCTGTAATTCATAGCGAATTGTCATGCTCATCCCATTTTTGCCCGCCTTTTCTTATTATTTGAACAGCCGGTTAAACAGGGATTCTCCTGATTTGCGGTAATTCTCATTGGAGGAATAGGCAAAGCTGTCGAACGTCCCCTCTATGTCAACCTCCCCTTTTTCCAGCGTCAGCCGGCTCACATGCAGGCTTTTGCCTTTCACTGTCAGGAGACCCATATCCGTATCCAGTATAATCTGGTTTTCGTCGAATGACACCACATCCTGGATTCCGGTCACACTGCCCGTCCCTCTGCCCGTTACCTCCAGCTTATGAGGCCGCCGGTTTAACTTTTCTTCCATGCAAAAAACCTCCTGATATATCTAACTATTGTTAAATATATTAGGAGGTTATCCTCTTTATGTTAAAACTCACAAATAACGATAAAGATCTTTCGCTTCGTCCTTCTTGACCGTCTCTGCCACGTCCAGCACTTCTACTTTCACAGACTTCATACCAAACTGGATTTCGATAATGTCGCCCGTCTTTACATTCAGGGACGCCTTGGCCGGTTTGTCATTAACCAGAACCCTGCCGGCATCACAAGCCTCATTGGCTACGGTTCTTCTCTTAATCAGGCGCGAAACCTTTAAAAATTTATCTAATCTCATAGAATTATGCGTTTACCATATCCTTTAATGCTTTTCCAGCTTTGAATTTAGGTGTTTTGGAAGCTGCGATCGGCATTGTCTCGCCAGTCTTAGGATTTCTTCCTTCTCTTGCTGCTCTCTCTGCTACTTCAAATGTACCAAAACCAACTAACTGGATTTTCTCACCTTTAACTAATTCATCAGAAACTACATCAGTGAAAGCTTTGATTGCCTTCTCTGCGTCCTTTTTGGAAAGTTCTGCTTTTTCTGCCACAGCAGCGATTAATTCGGTCTTATTCATTTGATATATTCCTCCTGTCATCTTCTCATATGAGCTCATATTACTCAAGTTTTCTTGTAATGCTTTACTTTACATTTATATACATTTATCCTTGTTTTGTCAAGGTTTTTTGCTCTTTTTTACTCTTTTCCTCCGTTTTTATTCGGTTCCATAAATCAAGTCCTTCTTCTGATGAATTAACTTTCTCATCCCCGAATACGTTAGGATGCCTTCTGACCATCTTTGCGCTAACTCCGTCCACAACATCGTCAATTGTAAAAAGTCCTTTTTCCTCTGCTATCTGGCTGTGGCTCATCACCTGGAACAGGAGATCCCCCAGTTCCTCACAGAGATTTTCGGGGTCCTGATTGCGGATTGCGTCGATTACCTCGCCCGCCTCTTCCTCCAGACAGGGTATCAGACTCTCATGGGTCTGACGGCGGTCCCAGGGACAGCCATTTTCCGAGCGCAGCGTGCGCATGATTTCACGCAAATCTTCAAAGGTGTATTTTTTACCGGATTCATGGATTTTATCCATGTTTTTGCTTTTATCTGTATTATTCGTACCTGTTTCGTTTATCTGATCCATTTTGAAACCTCCTGTCGCTTCTGCCGATGCCCGGCAGTTCCCGCCGGCGGCGAATAGTAATGCGTGATGACTATAACAGCTGATGGCAAAAGTATAGCACAGGTAAAACAGTACGGCAACTGCAGGATGCATTCAGATAGGGGATTTAGTTAAGCAGGTGAGGACGCCGCCGGGATGGCCGGCGGACGGGGTGGTGATGTGGTGTTATGAGTCTTTCGTCCTGAGGGAGAGTTGTCGTGAGTTGGGACTTCGGAGAAGATATAATCTGCGGAGCACGTGGCCGCTCAGTGATTCCATATGTGTTGGATATGGGCTGATGTAGTGGCAGCGACAAAGGTTCCTTCCCCCTTTGAGACTGGAGACAATCAGCGGCCGTAACGGACCGGGGCCGGTGTGCGGAAACCTTCGCCTGAGTCTTCCGTCCCCGGAGAAAACCTGAACCGGGGAAATAGGCGGAATCAATTGCGGAGGGGACATGGGAGTCCGCCGGTGCTTAGCGAGGTCTTTTCGAGCTTAGCATTCCGCTGCGCACTCCAAAGAGCGCAAACGGTCCCCGCAGCAATTCATTCCGGCCGGATTCCCCCTTTGCAACAACCTGCAACCCGGGGACGGAAGACTCAGTCTCCCCCTCACCACACCGGCCCCGGATCGTTACGGGCGCGTCCTCCATTCTCAATAACTACTCCCACTCAGTATGGAAATGCCCTTCCCTGTCGCAGCGCATATAAGTATGGGCTCCAAAGTAATCGCGAAGCGCCTGTATAAAATTAACAGGCATCTGATCGGACCTGTAATAATCATAATACTGGAGCGAGGCCTGGATGCAGGGGAGCGGCATGCCCGACAAAACGGCAGCCGCCGCCATTTTCCGAAGGGAGCCTTCAAGCGTGCCGATATCAGAGAAAGCTGCCGATAAAATCAGCGGTTTCCCTGATAATTCTTCCGCCTGCTCGATCCTGCCAAGCAGGGCGCTTCTGATGATGCATCCGTCTTTCCAGACAGCAGCCAGACCGGCTAGATCAATGTTCCAGTTTTCCTCTTCGGCCGCTTTGGAGATCAGCTCAAATCCCTGGCTGTATGCCAGAATCATGGACAGCAGAAGCGCTTTTTCCATCTCCTCCGTCCGGAGCCCGGGCGCTTCGTTTGAGCTGTATTTCAGATGTGCGGCACCGTATGTTCTCTCCTCTTTTTTTGTCGAAAATATCCGTGCCATCTGGGCTTCATAAATCGAAGGAATATAGACGCCCCTCTCAACTGATTCCGCCACGGTCCATTTTCCGGTTCCCTTTTGTTCTGCCACATCCAGTATTTTATCAATCAGACAGCCTCCGTCCTCCTCTTTTTTCCCGAGAACCGTTGCGCTGATTTCAATCAGGTAGGAATTCAGAGGCCCTTCATTCCACTGTTCAAAGACGGAGCGGATCTCCCCGGCCCCCATCTTTTTCACGAAACGCATATACTGATATGTCTCCGCTATCAGCTCTAAAACCGCATATTCAATTCCGTTATGCACCATCTTGACGTAATGGCCCGCTCCGCCTTCCGCTATATAGCCGCAGCAGGCCTTTCCCTGATGACGGGCAGCAATTGCCTCCAGTATGGCTCTCACGCACTCCCATGCCTGAGGGCTTCCGCCGGCCATAATGCTCGGCCCATAAAGCGCTCCTTTTTCACCGCCCGATATACCGATCCCCATATACAGGATACCGAGCTTTGCGCATTCGCTGCACCGTACGGCAGTATCTTTATAATAGGAGTTTCCCCCGTCCATAATAATATCTCCCCTGTCCAGCAGCGGAAGCAGGGACGCAATCACCATATCTACCGGCTTACCGGCCGTAATCATAAGAAAAACTTTTCTCGGCCTTTCCAGGCTTGAAATGAATTCTTTGATGCTGCCGAAAATCCGGTAATTGTTCTTCCCGCTCTCAAACCGCTTTCTTTCCTGGTCTGAGACAGAATAAAGTGCGGTGCAAAAACCGTGATTAATCATATTTTTAGCCAGTGAGGAGCCCATCACTCCCAGACCTATCACGCCTATATTGCATTTCTGCTCATTCGTCATTTTTTCACCTCGCATTAGCCATTTATCCGTATGCCGAAAAGGCACTGCCCACTCCGGAAATTTCCGGCTGTTCAGTACCTTTTCAATTACAGCTTCTCCCGAATCTGCTCAATTAAAGTTTCAAACTCCGCATCGGAGAGCAGAACCTGCGGCTGGGGCTGCATCTGGAACACCCCGCCAAAATCCGGCCCGTCCTTCTGTTTGGGCACAATATGCCAGTGTACGTGTTTGCAGGTATCCCCATACAGGCCAAGATTAATTTTTTCCGGATGCACTGTCCCGGCTACGGCCCGGCAGACACGCTTCACGTCCTGCATGAAGCCCTGCAGTTCTTCGTCGCTCAGCTCGTACAGCTCCTCCGCATGATTTCTGGCCGCCACAACGCACCGTCCCCGGTATGCCTGGTTCCGAAACAGATAAACTCTCGATGACGGCAGCTCACAGATCGGAGCCATCAGCAGCGCAAGGTTTTCATTTTCTTCACAGTACATACATCCCATGGAAACCTCCTATTTTGCCAGTTCTACCGCTTCTTTTGTAAGTTTTGTTATTTCCTCAAAGTTCCCTTCCCTGATCAGCGCATCAGAAACCATCCAGCTTCCGCCGCAGGCATAAATCACGTCATTATTCAGAAATTCCTTTAAATTCCCTGTGTTTATCCCTCCGGTAGGCATAAACCTGATGCCCGGAAACGGAGCGGCCAGAGCTTTTATCGTGTCCAGGCCTCCGTACTGTTTGGCCGGGAAAAACTTGACAATATTGAGGCCGTGACCAAGCGCTTCCATAATTTCGGTCGGCGTACAGCAGCCGGGTAGTACCGGAATATTCTTTCTTAGAGCATATTCCACCACATCCTTATTAAAACCCGGGCTTACAATAAATGCTGCTCCTGCGGCTACAGCCCGCTCTGCCTGGTCAATATTGACAACGGTTCCTGCTCCGCATAACATCTGCGGATAATTTTCCCGGATCACCCGGATTGACTCCTCCGCGGCATCGGTGCGGAATGTAATCTCCGCCACCGGAAGTCCTCCGTCTATCAGAGCCTTGGCCAGAGGCAGGGCATCTTCGACACGGTCGATTTTCACAACCGGTACAATCCGTTTTTCCTTAATTAAATCCATAACACTACTCATAATCTGAATCCTTTCTTCCTGCCGGACAATTGTTACTGTTCGCCAAACTGCGTATTTCAGCGGGACTGTGAATAATAACCTCTGATTATTTTACAAGGTAACCGCCGTCAACCGGAATCACTGCTCCGTCCAGATAGTTGGAGGCATCGGAGGCCAGAAATACAACCGGGCCTTTCATATCTTCAGGCGTTCCCCACGCATTGGCCGGGATTCGGTCCGTGATTTCTTTAAATCTCGGGTTATCCGGGTTGGTGAGAGCTACGTTCATATCCGTATCCATATATCCCGGTGCAAGGCAGTTGCAATTAATTCCCCTTGACGACCACTCATTACAGAGCGCTTTTGTCAACTGGGCCACACCTCCCTTTGACGCTGCATAAGCCGGTACGGTATATCCGCCGAAAAATGAAAGCATTGATGCAATATTGATAATTTTACCTCTGCTGTTCTGCTTTATGAACTGCTGCCCTGCCAGCTGGCTCATGGAAAATACGGCATTTAGGTTGATATTGATTACAAATTCCCAGTCTTCATATGGGAACTCTTCTGAAGGATGGCGCTTCTGTACCCCGGCTCCGTTCACTATAATATCCAGGTGATCGCCAAGAGCCCTGACACATTCGTCAAATGCCTTTTTTCTGTCATCCACATTTGCAAGGTTTCCTATTACGCCATGGCAGCTGTATCCTTTTTCCACATACTCTGCGGCAACCTCCATCACCTTTGGATTCAGATCAATGATTGCCACCTCCGCGCCGGCCTCCATCAGGCCTTCCGCCATTCCGCGGCTGAGTCCCTGGGCTGCACCTGTTACGATTGCTTTCCTACCTGTTAAATCTGTAAAATTCTTTACCATATCTGTTCCTCCCGAATCTCCTGTTCTCTCCTGTGTTCTACTTCGCCACATTAAATCTGCACTCGCCGCCCTCCAGCACACATACCGCATTCTCTGCCGCCATCAGGCTCATCCTGGAAGATGCCTCCCTGGTTCCCGCCCCTGCATGCGGGGTTAAAATGCAGTTTTCGCAGCCCATCAGCGGACTGTCATAGGGCGGTTCATCCACTGTGGCGTCCAAAGCCGCTCCCCGGATTTCGCCGGATTCCAGCGCCGCATAAAGGGCCTCCTCGTCTATAACTCCGCCTCTCGCCGTATTGACAAGAATTGCATCTTTTTTCATTATTTTAAACTGCTCAGTGGAAATCATATTGTGAGTTTCCTCGGTAAGGGGGGAATGGACTGTGATAAAATCGGATTCTCTAAGCAGTGTCTCAAAATCCACATATTCCGCTCCCGTCTCCTTCTTAAACGATTCATCCTCGAAAACATCGTACGCCAGGATCTTCATGTTAAAACCACGGCACCGTCTGCCGACTCCCTGTCCGATGCGGCCGGCTCCGATTATGCCCAATGTCTTTTCAAACATTTCCAGGCCCTGGGGCCTTTTCTGGCTGCGGGCTTTGATTGAACCGTCCATGATTGTCACGTTCCTTGCCACATCCAGCATAAGGGCTACCGCCAAATCAGCCACCGAATCACCATTCGCTCCCGGTGTAATCGTAACCTGGATCCCCTTCTGTCTTGCGGCTGCCAGATCCACCTTGTCATACCCGACGCCGTAGCGGGAAATCACCTTTAATTTCTCCGCGCGGTTTATGGTTTCGGCATCAATATCCTCCAGGCCGGCAATCAGTGCATCGGCATCCTTAATTGCGTCCCTGAGCTGTTCCTCTACCGGTCCGTCTGCCTCGTTAAGCTTAACCCATTCACATCCGGCTTTTCTCAGGCAGTCGTAAGCTTTATCGTCTGCTTTGCCAAATGAGCGCGCTGTAATAACCACTTTATATTCAGCCATGATATTCTCCTTACTCTGCTTTAACTGTACGAAATGCCGGAGTATTGACCGCAAGGCCGTCCCTCGCAGGATCCAACACCGCCAAATCGTATCTTCTCTGTTCATGTGAGAAACCGGCCAGAACCCAAAGGTAGGTATTTTGTGTTCCCGGGCTGGCAACGGTCGGATGATATCCGCATGGCGCCTGCACGCAGGTTCCCGTATGTACAGGATGGGCCATCACTTCCTCCACATCTGCGCTCTTTAAATAGGATATATGGAATCCGAAGTGCGGTTTCGGCATATCAAAGTAGCAGTATACCTCTTCCAGATCCGCTTCATGCTGATGGGGAGGCCAGCTTGTCCATGTCCCTTCACCGCCCCATGTGAAGCCGCAGAGCAGGCGGGAAGCTTTGTCCTGCGGGGCCAGCGTGAACATGACTTCTCTTCTCCCCGTCCCCTCGCCGTGAATCTGATGGATATCTCCTATCGGAAGCGACGGATCGAATTTCCGGACAAATATTTCTCCATATCCTTCGCAGACGGCAGCCGCCACATAGAAAAAGCAGTCTTCTTGTGCCGTAATTATTACATCCGTCTCCCCCGGAATGTAAAAGCTGTCATATTTTTCAAGGCGTACGCCTTCCAGCGCACTGTTTCCGCTCAAAACCGCAGCACCTTCACATAGAACAGGATGCATTTCCAGCCGTCCTGATTTCAGGGTATGAGAATCTCCCTTATTCAGGTTAAGCCGGTAAATCCACGCCTCTTTACAACTGCTTTTATCCGGTGTGACAACCGCATGAAATCCCGGTTCTTCCGGTGACTGCACCGCCCAGTTTTCCATATCGTGACATATATTTGACATTTCCTGATACCTCCTTCTGAACTGTTACTCTAAAACTATATTAACCAGTAAAAAGCGCTGTGATCTGCGGGAACAGTACGACTAAGAAAAATACGGCAACATAGCCGATAAAGAACGGCATCTGGCCTTTTGCAATCGCTCCCATTTTCAATTTCGATACGGATGATGCCGAGAATATATTTACAGCAACCGGCGGCGTCATTGTACCAATGACGTTGGAAATCGAAACAATCATACCAAAGTGGATAACATCAATCCCGAAGCTCTGGGCGATGGGCCACATAACGGGAACCATTAAAACCGCGGTGGCAATTCCTTCCAGGAAGGTGCCGAATATTAAGAGAATAAATGCCGTAATTAAGCAGAATGTAGCCGCGCTTAAGTTCAGACCGTTTACAAACGCCACAAGCTGAGCCGATATTCCGGCAAAGGCAAACAGCCACGCAAATGCCGTGGAGGTTGCAATGATAAACAGTACCATTGCCGAAGACTTGGCAGACTCCAGAAAAATCTGATACAGGTCTCTCAGCTTAACCTCTTTATAGATAAACATTCCGGCAATCAGCGCCCAGATTACTGCCGCTGCAGCCGACTCTGTCGGTGTCAGAATTCCCGAATAGATTCCGCCCAGAATGATAATTGGCAAAATCAATGCCGGAATCGCATTAAAGAAGCTTTTTCCCAGCTCTGCCGCCGTCAGCTTTTTAGAAGTTTTGGGCCACTTTTCTTTGTGGGCATAAAAAATGATGGTTGCCATCAGAACCGCTACAATCATGAATCCGATTCCCATGCCGGCGCTGAACATTTTTCCCACGGACGCGCCGGTGATGGTACAGTAGACCACCATGATAATAGACGGCGGAATTATCGGACCAAGTCCTCCTGCCACAACCAGAAGCCCGGCCGTTCTTTCTTTCGAATATCCCAGACGCACCATATCCGGATACAGCATGACTCCAATCGCCACCACCGTTGCCGGAGCGGAGCCTGATAATGCAGCAAAAAAGGCACAGGCCAGCACCATTGCCAGGGACATTCCTCCGCGGAAGCCTCCGACGATGCAATTGGCAAACTCTACAAGACGCCTGGAAATTCCGCCCTTTGTCATGATATTTCCGGCCAGGACAAAGAATGCGATAGCCATTATGGAGGTGGAATCAAGTCCGCCGAAAATTCTCTGTGTAACGACGCTTAACGTAAGTGTAATATCCGGAGAAAAGATGATGGCCGACATGGTGGCCATTGCAAGGGACACCGCAATCGGTACGCCTAGTATCAGCAGAACAATAAACGATCCGAAAAGTAAAAATCCTGTCATGATGATTGGCCTCCCTTCTGATTGCTTCTTACTTTCTCTTCTTCCTCTTTTACCATTTTTTCCGCGGTTTCCACGGAAAGATCCACATATTCATACTTTTCCGTATTGCCTTTTACAAAGGCCGAGACCATCGCGGCTGCACCAATCAGCTGAACAATGGCTATAATTCCAAAAGCCAGAAGCAGTGCAAAGTATGGAACCACCATCGGTACTCCCAACCCCGGCGAAGTCTGCCCTGATTTAAGCTGAATCTGACACAGCGCAATGGACTGGTAGAACATAACCGCCGCAAAGACAATCAATATTGCTTTAATAAGAATCAAGATGAACAGCCTTGCTCTTCCCTTTAGCTTATCCTGAAGTGCCGTAACCGCAATCTGAGTTCCGTCTCTGAGTCCCATCTCGGTTCCCAGAAGAACCATATAAATCATGCAGTATTTTGATAATTCTTCAAAACCGGTAACCGGTATTTTGGTAATATTCCTGTTGCAGACCTGAAGAAAAGCCGATAATGTCATCACAACGAATGTCAGGACAATTATCACATCCTCCGCTTTCTGCAAATAGTTAATTTTTTTCACTGTCATCACCTCTGACTTTTAAGGCCGGCCGATTCATGCATCCGCCGGCCTATTGTTCACACATCCTGCCTGTAACAATTGTTATACTTTACTTTACAGAAGCTATCGCCTCGTCAACGGCTGCCTGCCATTCCGGATCAAATGTGAAGCCTTCTTTTTCCGCCTGTGCTTTATAAGCCTTCTGAAGTTCTTCAACATCGATATCATAGATGGTAACGCCTGCTTCAATTAATTTCTTCTCAGCTGCTTCATTTTCTTCCACAAGATACTGTCTCTCCGCATCAATACCTTTCTGTACCGCATCCAGGAACGGCTGGCGTAAATCTTCCGGAATCTGCTGCCATGCCTTGTCGGACATACAGAGTACAATATAGACAAATGCGTGCTGGGTCTTTGTAATGTTCTTTGTAACTTCATAATAACCAGAGTTCCAGCAGTTGCAGAGTGCATTCTCCGCTGCGTCGATGGTTCCCTGCTGAAGAGCCGTAAACACGTCGTTATAGTTCATAGCAATCGGCATGGCTCCAAAAGCCTTGAATGCCGCCTGATGATACTTGTTCTCCATTGTACGGATTGTGATTCCTTTGAAATCATCAATGCTCTGGATTGGTTTTGTGGAGAATGTGTCCCTGAAACCGGATTCCATAAAACCGATTACATGGAGGCCCAGCTTCTCGGCATCTCTCTTGATGAGATCTCCCAGCTTTCCGTCCACGGCCGCATGAGCCTGATCTATATTCGTCCAGAGGTATGCCTGATCCAGGATGTTCATATTCGGGATAAAGTTAGTCAGAACGGAGTTTGCAGCCGTTGCGATATCCAGGTTGTTGGACATTGCCAGCTCGACCGTATCTCTTTCGCCGCCAAGGGAACCTCCGGCATTAACCGTTATTTTGATTCTTCCGTTTGTTGCCTTCTCAACCTCTTCCGCGATTTTCTTTGCGCCTTTTCCATAAGGGGAGGTCTCCGGGTCAACTAATGCAAGCTGAAGGTTAATTACCTCTCCTGCTTCACCGGAAGCGGAATCTCCTGCCGGGGCTGCCGCGTCACCTGCCGGGGCTGCCGTATCTCCTGCCGGGGCCTCTTTCTTAGCGCAGCCTGTCATTCCCATCACCATGGATGCTGCCAATGTTAATGCTACAATTTTTTTCAACTTCATATCTTCTCTCTCCTTTTTATATTTTTTCCGCCTGCAGGCAGAATTTGTTTATTTGATGAATGTTCGGTAACATTCCAAATAATTCTGATATCTTTTTCTGTATACCTCCACATGGGACGGCTCGGGCCTGACGACTGATACCGGTTCCACACAGAAGTCCTCCACACTGGCTATCTCACCGGCCAGTTCCATAGCGAGAACCACGCCTCCCATCAGGGAACTCTGGGACTGTTTGTCCACCTCCATGTCTTTTTCAAAAATATCGGCGCACATCTGCGTCCAGCAGGGTGAATTCAGGATTCCTCCGGACAGCTTAATGTGTTCCGGAATGCCGTTGACCGCAGTCAGAGTCTCATAGCACTGATAAAGATTAAATAAAATTCCCTCCTGGACTGCTTTATATAAATCCTGGACACTGCACGACGCATTCAGGTTTTCAAATATTCCCCTCCTGTCGTCATTCCATCCCGGGCAGCGCTCCCCGAACACAAACGGCAAAAAAATGGGCCGCCCGCTGTCTTCTTTAAATCCTGTCTCCAGATTGGAATACGTTTCCGCCTTTGCAAAAGTCTCTTTGAACCAGTCTATACAGTTGCAGGCTCCGGATGTGGCTGCTCCCGACAGCCATGACTTCGGCGATAAATAACACCAGGTCGAAGGCTCTTCCGGAATTATCGGCGCCTCCGTGGTCAGGCGGATTGCACCGCTGGTTCCCACCGAAAAGGTCATAACCCCCTTTTTCAGCGCCCCTACGCCTATCTGGTTTAATCCTCCGTCCGAATTAGACGGTATGACCGGAGTTCCCTCCTTAAGTCCCAGAACGGAAGCCGGTTCCTTTGCCAGAGGATATATCCTGTCATATGGGATGATTTCAGGCAGTGACGACTCTGAAATCCCAAGCTCCCGCAGTAGTTCCGGTTCATACTTTTTATTATAAATGTTCATCAGTCCGGTTCCCGAGGCCACACATTCCGTCACTAATTTTTTTCCTGTCATTCTGTATGTATTGTAAACATTCTGCCCCGCCGCCATATAGCCGCTTAAGTCAAATCCCATTTCCTTAAACATGCGGAGTTTAAAAAAAGGATAAATCGCATTTACCATACAGCCCGTCTTGTGGTAATACCTGTGAACGTAGTCCGTATCTTCCCTGACTTTCCTGCACAGATCGGAAGCGCCTGTATAGCACCATGGCAGAACCGGTGTTACGGGATTCATATCCTTATCCGTCAGACACAGGGAGTGCCATGTGCCTCCCAAAGATATCATGTCGATATCCGAACGGCCGTCCAGCAGCTCCTTCGCAACTGTAAGCGTCTCGTCAAAAACCGTCTGCGCATTGTGAACCGTCATGTTGTCAAACATTCGGGAATATGGCCTTGTCTTAACAGAAGACAATTTTTTGTCAGTATCATAAACCATTGCTTTGGCTGAAGATGTCGATGATTCCAATACCAGTATTTTCATATCACCGTCTATCCTTCCGTCTGTATTTTTTGTCGTACAATATTTTTTATTTCAAAAATAAAATTTTTTATATAAAAAATATTATCTTATTTTATGATAAAAAAATAGAGTTAAAACTCCTAAAAATAATAAATATTTTTGTATACTTTTCACAGTTTCTCCGGTTACTATCCACATCATGGGATCAAAAAACAGAGGCTGACTTTTAATATCAGCCTCTGTATTATAGAGTGTGTTTTGTTTCAATCCACGGGTACCGATTACTCTCCGTCCGGTTTATATTACTTTATCCGCTCACATTTCATAATAACCGTAATCGACTTGATTGCATTATGCATATGTATTCTGATGCATTCTCTCAGCCGCTCCTCGTCCCCGTCGACGATTGCGTTAAATATGGCTTTATGCTCCTCCAGACCCGCTAAATCTTTTTCCTTGGACTGGCGGCGGAAAATATAATTGGAATAGATGAAAGGATTGATTCTTTTGTACATTCCCACCAGCTTCTGGTTTCCGGAGCATTTCAGATAAATTTTATGGAACTCATAATCATGGTTGTAATCCTGGAGAAAAAGTTCGACGTCATTGGTATCCAGAAACTTTCTCATGATTTCCTCATGCTCCTCAATGTTCTGCTCCAATTCCCGCCGCAGTGTCTTATTGACTTTGACGGCTTCAATTATCTGCTTCGTGTAATAAAGATCCATCATTAAACGCAAATCAAATATTTCTTCAGCATCTGAAAGAGTCATTGGTTTAATAACCATTCCCTGCCGCGGGTAGTTCTCGACAACTTCCTCTGAAATCATGCGGTTCAGGGCCAGCTTCACAGGCGTTTCCGATGTGCCGTACTTTTCCGCCAGATCCTTAGCCATTAATTTTTCACCCGGGATCAGTTCACCGACGATAATATCCCTGCGGATATTCCGGCAGATGATGTCAACCAGGGTCTCTTTCTTCCCTTCCTCCGGTTCGCGAATATCCATGAGGTCTTCATCAAGATCTTTTTTTAAGTCTTTTTTTCTTCCCATTTTCATCCTTCCCCTATCTGTCTGCTGTTATAAGTTTATCCCATCTGCTGCTGAAAATCAATATTTAATTAAGCAGGTGAGGACGCGCCGGTACGGCCAGCGGACGGGGTGGTGGGGTGTGTATATGAGTCTTTCGTCCTGGGGGAGGATTGTTGTGGTTTGGGGCTGCGGCCGCTTATTGTCTCACGCGTTAAGTACGGGGGCGGACCTTGTCGCGGCCACTCAGTGCTACCGTGTGCAAGAAATACGATATGCCTTCAATGCGCCTTTTTTAAATTGCGGAGGGGACATGGGAGTCCGCCGGTGCTTGGCGAGGTCCCTCACGAGCTTAGCACTGCTGCGCACTCCAAAGAGTGCAAACGGTCCCCGCAGCAATTCATTCCGGCCGGATTCCCCCTCCGCGACCAACCTCCCACGGGGACGGAAGACTCAGACACCCCCTCACCACACCGGACCTGGTCCGTTCCGGACGCGTCCTCCAAACCTCCGTTAAATCACCCTTCCATCTGCCTGCCCAAAAATCCGGCAGCCGTAGAAGCCAGTTTCACTTCCATATCTCCAAATTTCGTTCTCGGTTCCCTTCCGAGAATGGCAACGGCGCCAATCGCATCGCCCTCACAGATAATCGGAACGATTACCTGGGCCGTAGTTCCCTCCGGCTCTTCCGATACAAGAGTAATAAAGTTCTTGTCTTCTTTTACTGCCGTAATAGTCATACGCTCTGTAATCGCATTTTCGAGCTGTCTGCTGACCGGCTTCTGAAGATAATCCTTTTTAGGACCGCCTGCCACGGCAATGACCTGATCGCGGTCCGTGATACAAACCATAAGCCCGGTGGACTGGGCCATGGCCTCCGCGTACTGAACGGCAAATGCAGCCAGTTCGACCATCGGCGAATATTTCTTAAGGATAATTTCTCCTTCTCTGTCCGTAAATATTTCAAGCGGAGTACCTTCCCTGAGTCTGAGAGTACGGCGGATTTCTTTCGGAATTACCACTCTTCCCAAATCATCAATTCTTCTGACTATACCTGTAGCTTTCATACAAAAATTCCTCCATCTTACATTTTCCACATTTATCTGTATCGTTTTGCATAAATGTAGTATCTGTAAAACAGAGGAATTTATACCAGCAAATCAAATTATAATTAATTTTCTGATGCGTTTTTTATTATACGTTTTGTTAACGCCTGGCCGCAAACTTCGGATTATTCTTCCGATCCAGGATAACCAGGACAACTGCCAGTACTAAAAGACCGGTCAGTGTTCCAATCCAGCCATTCTGTGTAATGCCTGCTGCCAGATATCCGATTACACAGCATCCGGCCACACAAAGTACATACGGAATCTGCGTGGACACATGGTTAATGTGATCGCACTGCGCTCCTGCCGATGCCAGGATTGTCGTATCGGAAATCGGAGAAACATGATCGCCGCAGACGGCTCCTGCCAGAATTGCCGACGTGGAAATTGTCAGCGCATTCATGTTTTCAGCGCCGACTACTGCAAAGGCAATCGGAATCAGGATTCCAAACGTACCCCAGGATGTACCGGTGGAAAATGCCAGACCACAGGCTACCAGGAACATGATGGCCGGCATAAGCGCGCCTACCAGAGCGCTTCCGCCAACGACCGAACCGACATAACCTCCGATATTCAGGTAATCCGCGCTGCAGATACCGGACAGCGTCCACGCAAGGCACAGGATCATGATGGCCGGAATCATTGCTTTTATACCAATCGTAAAACTTTCGCAGAATTCATTAAAACGGATTACTTTTCTTACAAGATAGAATATGAAGATAAATACCAGCGTGAAGAAGGAACCAAGTACCAGGCTCAGCGCGGAGTCACAGTTGGCAAAAGCCTCCACAATCCCCTCTCCCTCCATTATTCCTCCCGTGTACAGCATGCCGCTGATACAGAAAACTATCAGAATAATAATCGGGGCAACCAGATCGATAACCTTTCCGTTCCCTGCAATGGTAACTGCTTCCGCGTCAATCGTCTTTTCCTTTCCCTCTCTCTCCACACGCTCATTATATTTCTTCATTGCCGCAAAATCAAATCCACCGAGGATGATAAAGAGCATGAATATAATAGTAAGGATTGCATAGAGATTAAACGGAATCGTCCGCAGAAACAGGCTGAATCCATCAACACCGCTGTCTTCCGGAAGGGATGAGCCTACGGCCGCAGCCCAGCTGGATATCGGAGCGATAATGCAGATTGGGGCTGCCGTGGCATCGATAATATATGCCAGCTTTGCCCTGGTAATCTTATGCTTGTCCGTAACCGGGCGCATAACTGTACCCACAGTCAGACAGTTGAAATAATCATCGACAAAGATAAGGGAGCCTAAAAACATAGTCGCCAAAAGCGCTCCCCGCCTGCTCTTAATCGAACGTGCCGCCCATTCGCCGTATGCCCTGGATGCGCCTGATTTTGTAATCAGAGCCACTACTATGCCGAGGAATGACAGGAACAGAAGGATATTGACGTTGCCGCCAATCTTATCTCCCATAATGGAAATTACGGTTTCCACCGCATGGACCGGATTCAGCCCGGTAAAAAGGAATGCGCCTGATAGAATACCAATCAGAAGTGAAAGATACACCTCTTTCGTAATCAATGCCAGTGCGATTGCTACGATTGGCGGTATCAGCGCAAATATTGTACCGCTCATAATTATAACCCCCCTGGTTTTATTTCCGCATTTAATGCGAAGTATTTTTCTATATAATAAAACGCCCCGGCGGCTTTGTCCAGCACCCCGGGGCAATTTCTTTCATATTTATGCAATTTTTATGTGTTTTTTAACGTTTTAAACCCCCTGGCCCTGTTCATGCGCCTCTTCATCAGCCATCTCCAGGGCTGTTGCTTCATATTTAGCAAGAATAATACTCTGAATCATATCGCGCGTACCGGAATTGATAGGATGTGCAATATCACGGTACTCACCATCCGCAGCTTTGCGGCTCGGCATAGCGATGAACAGCCCCTTCTCCCCTTCGATTACTTTGATGTCGTGGACTACGAATTCATTGTCCAGCGTGATGGAAACAATGGCTTTCATCTTGCCTTCTTTCTCAATTCTTCTTACTCTTACGTCCGTAATCTGCATAAACCAAACCCCTCTCCCGTCTGTTCTTTATAATGTAAATCTTTCGTTTTTCTCGATGACAATCTTTAAGTTGTCAGGTGTACCGATATGCGTCGTATTGGCACGGATTGTATCCCTGCTCTCCACAATACAGTTCTCGATTACAGTGTTGTCCCCAATATATACGTCGTTTAATATAATAGAATTCTTAATTACACAGTTATTCCCAACATAGACCTTCTTGAAAAGAACTGAATTCTCCACCGTTCCGTTCAGGATACATCCGCTGGATACCAGGCTGTTTCGTATCATGGCGCCCGGATTGTACTTGGCCGGGGGCAGATCATCCACCTTGGAATAAATCTCCGGATATTCTTTAAAGAAGTAGTGTCTTACTTCCGGCTTCAGGAAATCCATATTGGTTTTGTAATAAGCGTCCACGGAAGCGATGTTGTTCCAGTAGGTCGGAAGCTTATATGCATAAATCCTCTTCAGATTCTTATAACGCACCAGAATATCGGTTACAAAATCATATCTGTCTTCCGCCGCGCAGCGTTCAATCAGTTCGATTAGCTGGCGCCTTCTTATCACGTAGATTCCGCAGGAAATCGTATTGGAGGTCGCCACCATCGGCTTCTCCTCAAAATCCGTAATACGGCCGTCATCATTCGTCTTTACAAGACCGAATCTTGTAATATCCACTTCCGGTCCCATATCTTTGCAGACAACCGTGATATCTGCCTTTTTTTCAATATGGTATTCAAGGACTTTATTATAGTCCAGTTTATAGATTCCGTCACCGCTGGCAAGCACTACATACGGTTCATGGCTCTTCTTAAGGAAGTCCAGATTCTGATAAAGCGCGTCTGCCGTGCCTCTGTACCAGTCGCTGCTCTCGGCTGTGATAGTCGGCGTGAAAACATACATACCCCCCTGCTTTCTGCCGAAATCCCACCATTTGGAAGAGCTTAAGTGTTCATTCAGGGATCGGGAATTATACTGTGTAAGTACAGCAACACTCTGTATATGAGAGTTACTCATGTTGCTCAGAGCAAAATCGACACTGCGGTAGCTGCCCGCGATAGGCATTGCAGCGATCGCCCTCTTGTTGGATAACTCTCTCATTCTCTTGCTGTTGCCGCCTGCTAAAACAATACCAATTGCTCTCATTGTACTCCACCTGCCTTTATTATGTAATCGCCGCTTTCAAGTACTCCGCCGTGGTAATCATCCGGTGTGGTCTCTCCGGAAATCGCCGTATTCCTGCCGATTCTGACTCCGGCCGGAATCGTGGAACGCTCTCCGACTACCACAAGTTCAAACTGATATACCTTCGGATCATATTTGCTTGGTGCCATCTCGCCTTCACCCAGCACTGCTCCTTCTCCTACCGTCACGTCTTCTGCGATAATGGCCTTATCCACAACGGCCCCTGCGCCGATTACGCTTCCTTTCATAATAATTGAATCTCTGACGACAGCTCCTTCTCCGATCGTAACTCCTGCTCCAATCACAGAGTTGCTGATCTCACCATACACTTCCGTACCTTCTCCAATAATACTCCTCTCAATTTTGGAATTCTCGGATATGTATTGAGGCGGAATGATATCACTCTTAGTATAAATCTTCCAGTACTCCTCATATAAGTTAAACTCGGGGATAATATCAATCAATTCCATATTGGCTTCCCAGTAAGACCCCAGGGTTCCAACATCTTTCCAATATCCGTTGTACTCATATGCAAAGATTTTCTTACTCGCCTCGTGGCAGAACGGAATAATGTGTTTACCAAAATCACATCCCGGTTCCTCCGACAGCTTGATCAGAGCATCCTTCAGTACCGGCCAGCTGAAAATATAGATACCCATGGACGCCAGGTTGCTTCTCGGATTATCCGGTTTCTCCTCAAACTCAGTAATCCGGTTATTGTCATCTGTAATGACGATACCAAAACGGCTGGCCTCCTCGATCGGCACCTGCATAGCTGCAATGGTTACATCAGCATTATTCGCTTTGTGATATTCAAGCATTACCTCATAATCCATCTTGTAGATATGGTCTCCGGAAAGAATCAATACATATTCCGGGTTATAATTCTCCATATATTCAAGGTTCTGATAGATCGCATTTGCCGTACCCGTATACCAGTCGCTTCCCTTACTTTTCTCGTAAGGAGGAAGAACAGTAACACCTCCGACATTGCGGTCAAGATCCCAAGGAATACCAATTCCGATATGCGCGTTCAGACGCAACGGCTGGTATTGTGTTAAAACTCCGACTGTGTCTACTCCGGAATTAATGCAGTTACTGAGCGGAAAATCAATAATACGGTACTTTCCGCCGAATGAAACTGCCGGCTTTGCAACCTTCTGTGTCAACACGCCGAGTCGGCTGCCTTGTCCTCCTGCTAAGAGCATTGCAATCATTTCTTTTTTAATCACGATATCACCCCTCGATGCATAGATTTGTGTAGCTATTTATGTGCTTACTATTATAGCACACTTTTCCGAAATAGTGAACAAATTTTTACTAGATTTAGTATTATTTTTGTGCATTTTCCGACATTTTCCGTGTTTCCTTTAATATATTTTTTCAAATCCCCTTCCATATATTTCCTTTTTTCTCGGAAAACCGCTAAAATACGGGAATTTCACGGGAATGTTCTATTTTATTTACTCGGTTCCGGAAAAGCTTAGTCTTCACTAACTCATGTATTATAATTGAAAATAGCCATGAATTCTTCTGGGAATAAGTGGCACGGCACAGCAGACACAAAACAGGGAGTATCCCCCAGGCTTTTCTATGCCTGAAGGATACTCCCTGTTCATATTGTCTGTTAAGGTACTGAGCCGTGAAACTACATGCATTGAAAAAACTCCCCCAGCCGTTCTGTCAGTTTCCCGGCCTCCTCATCTGTTTATTTTTTTTAACTCATCCGGTACTCTCAGCACGGCACCCTGATCGGCAGATGTGACGAGAGCGGCGTATTTTTCAAGCGCCGGTGTTCTCGTTTTGGTAAGCGGCTTCACTTTAGCCAGACGCTCCCTGATTATTTCCTCCGGTACATCTAACTCAAGCCTCCTGTTCGGTATATCGATGATGATTCTGTCACCATCTTCGACTGCGGCAATCGGGCCGCCGGCCGCCGCTTCAGGAGAGATATGGCCGATGCACGGCCCCCTCGTGGAACCGGAGAACCTGCCGTCCGTAACCAGCGCACAGCTCTCATCCATCCCCCTTCCGACCAGAAGGGAAGTTGTCATATGCATCTCCCTCATGCCGGGTCCGCCTTTCGGCCCCTCGTAACGGATAACAATCACGTCCCCTGCCCTGATCCGGTCGTTTGAGACGGCATAGCTTGCATCTTCCATAGAATGGAAAACCCGCGCACGGCCTGTGAACTGGTACATGGACGGCTTCACACCCGATTTTTTAACAACCGCGCCGTCGGGAGCCAGGCTTCCGTACAGTACCGCGATTCCTCCCTCCTCATTTTTAGGCCGGCTCACCGGGTAAATCACATCGTTTTCAACCAGCGGCGTACCGCTCAGATTTTCTGTTATTGTTTTTCCCGTCACGGTCATGTGAGCCGGCTCCAGCCTGCTCTCAATCGCCTTTAATACGGCCGGGATGCCCCCGTTCTCATGCAGGACAGACATCGGATACCGGCCCGACGGCTTCAGATTACAGATATAAGGCACTTTTCTGCTGATTTCGTCGAAGTCCTTCAGGGTCAGCTTAACATCCGCCTCGTTGGCAATCGACATCAGATGGAGGACCGTATTAGTCGACGCCCCCATGGCCATCACGGCGCTGATTCCATTTAGCAGCGCCTCCCTCGTCAGAATCTTCCGGGCCGTCAGCCCTTCTTTTATCATTTCCACCGCACGCTTCCCGGACTGCTTAGCAAAACGGCGTTTCTCTGCCGATACCGCCAGCGCGGTACAGGAATGCGGAAGGGCCAGGCCCAGTATTTCAGCCAGACAGCTCATGGAGTTGGCCGTTCCCAGCATAGCGCAGGTCCCATACGTGGGGAGAGCCCGCTTTTCAATCTCCAGCAGCTCTTCCTCCGTCATTTTTCCCATCTGTGTCTGCCCGATAAATTCCCTCATATCGGTCAGTGTGATAATCTCCTTATCCTTATAGCTTCCGGCCATCATAGGCCCGCCCGGAAGAATGATTGCCGGAATATCCACTCTGGCGGCCGCCATGATCATTCCCGGCACAATCTTGTCGCAGCCGGGAAGCATCACCATTGCGTCAAAATGATGGGCTTCAATCATCATTTCTATCGCATCCGCTATATTCTCCCTGCTGGGCAGCGGAAAACTCATGCCGCTGTGGCCCTGGCAGATGCCGTCGCACAGCGCAATTGTATTAAATTCTCTTGGGATTCCTCCCGCCTCCCAGATTCCCTGTTTCACATGTTTTGCAATCTCCCGCAGATGGATGTGTCCGGGCACCATCTCTGTAAAGGAATTGACGACGGCTATCAACGGTTTATGAAGGTCGTCCGTGTCAAGGCCCGTGCTGTACAACAGCGCCCTGTGCGCGGAACGTTCGATTCCATTGGTCAGCTCGCCGCTTTTATAGCTGCTGTATTCAAATTTCGATTCATCCATGCCTGCTTCCTCCTTCTTTCTTCTTACTTCTCTCTTCTTATTAAATAATATACCTCAGCAGCAAACCAATATCAAACAAGTATATTTTGAATATAAACAATATTTATCTTGTATTTCACAATTTTACATGATACACTGATCCGTAAAGTCAGTATGAGCAGAAGATTAATCCGCGTTAACGGCGGGTATGATTTAGAAAGGAGAAACTCTTGCAAGCCAACCAGGAAATTTTTTTGTTAGTTGCCGAAGAGATGAGCATCAGCCGGGCGGCTCAGCGCGCCTTCGTCTCGCAGCAGTGTGTCAGCGACCATATCAAACGGATGGAACAGAATTATGGCGTCCGGCTTTTTACAAGAAAACCTCGTTTTCAGCTTACGGAGGCAGGGCAGTCCATGCTCCACTCCCTTCAAAAGATTCAGGCGATCGAGAGCAGCCTTTTGGACAGTCTGGCAAAACGGGCAGGGGGAATGAAGGGCAGCTTCACCATGGGAATCAGCGCATCCCGCGCTCAGATTTTCCTGCCCTGGGTGATTCCGGAATACTCCCGAACCTTTCCGGAGGTGGAGATCCGTTTCCTCATGAACGATACCGTTGTCCTGGCCGAAAGCCTCCGGAAAGGAAACCTGGATCTGTTTCTGGGTGTCAATACCCCATATAGCGAGGATCTGAGCTTTACGCCTTTATGCCGGGATGAGCTGTGTTTTATGATATCCGACGGACTGTTAAAACGCCGTTTCGGCAAAGAATACGCACATCTGCTCGCCGAAGAAACAGATCTCAGTCAGTTCGCGGATATCCCTTTCATCAAGAGCTATTCCACCAGTGTCGTGAACTCAGCCCTGAAGGAATACCTGGATCAGCGCCATATCGATCTCTATTCCCCTTACCAGATCAGTGACACCGATACGCAGATCTCCCTGTGCGCCAAAGGCGTGGGCGCCGGAATCGGTCCCCGTATGCTGCTATCCCGGATTTACACCCATAACAGGAACTGCCCGGAGGAGGAATACATCCATATACTTCCGGTCAAAAATTTCAATAAATTCCTCCAGATTGATTTGGTTTCGTTAAACTATATCGAAAAGCCCCTCTACGTTCAGGCATTCGAGGAAATGGCGGTTCGCGCAATACAGAAGAATTATATGGCCGGGGATTTAGTAACCCCTTGAAACCACTGGAAAAATAAAGTATAATGACAGCATTGACAAGAAAATACAAAAAAGTTATATAAATGAAGGAGTCACATTATGAACTTAGTAACTGTAAGAGAGATTTACCGTTCCAGAGAAGCTTATCTCGATAAAGAAATTCAGATTGGCGGCTGGGTAAGAAGCGTCAGAGGATCAAAAGCCTTTGGTTTTGTTGTCGTCAGCGACGGAAGCTATTTTGAAACGCTGCAGATCGTTTATCATGATACACTGGAGAACTTTTCCGATATATCCAAGCTGAATGTAGGGGCTGCCATCATCGTCAAAGGTAAGCTGGTCGCCACGCCGGAAGCAAAACAGCCTTTTGAAATCCAGGCTTCTGAGATCCTGATTGAGGGTCCGTCCGCGTCCGATTATCCGCTTCAGAAGAAACGCCATACCCTTGAATACCTGAGGACGATCTCCCATCTCCGTCCCAGAACCAATACATTCCAGGCCGTATTCCGCGTACGCTCCCTGGCAGCTTACGCTATACATCAGTATTTCCAGGAGCACGATTTCGTTTATGTGCATACTCCCCTCATCACAGGAAGTGACTGTGAGGGAGCCGGCGAGATGTTCCAGGTAACTACGCTTGATCTGAATAACGTGCCGAAGACACCGGAAGGCGCCGTTGATTTTGCACAGGATTTCTTCAATAAACCGACCAACCTGACCGTAAGCGGACAGCTCAATGCCGAGACTTACGCCATGGCCTTCCGCAACGTCTATACTTTCGGACCGACCTTCCGCGCCGAGAACTCTAATACGACGCGCCATGCGGCCGAATTCTGGATGATTGAACCGGAGATGGCTTTCGCCGATTTGAATGACAATATGGCTCTTGCTGAGAGTATGTTAAAATATGTAATCCGCTATGTTCTGGAACATGCTCCGGAAGAGATGAACTTCTTTAACCAGTTTATCGACAAGGGGCTTTTAGAGAGACTGAACCATGTTCTTAATTCCGAGTTCGGCCATGTTACCTATACGGAAGCCGTAAAGCTTCTGGAAGAGCATAATGATGAGTTTGATTACAAGGTGTTCTGGGGCTGTGATCTTCAGACGGAGCATGAGCGCTATCTGACAGAGAAGATCTTCCAGAAACCGGTATTCGTCACAGATTATCCGAAAGAAATCAAAGCATTCTATATGAAGATGAACGAAGACAACAAGACGGTAGCCGCCATGGACTGTCTCGTACCGGGAATCGGCGAGATTATCGGCGGAAGCCAGAGGGAAGACGACTACGACAAACTGGTGGCAAGAATGGACGAACTGGGCCTCAGGAAAGAAGATTACGGTTTTTATCTGGATCTGAGAAAATACGGTTCCACAAGGCATTCGGGCTTCGGGCTCGGATTTGAGCGCTGCGTCATGTATCTGACAGGCGTTTCCAACATCCGTGATATCATTCCGTTCCCAAGAACGGTTAATAACTGTGAATTATAGTATCGGCTTAGGAGCTGCCGCGTCGGATTTATCTGCGGCAGCTCTGTCTGGTATTAACGGCTTCTGGAAAAATTTGTAACGGTTCCGACAGGATGGGCCGTTACACAGAATTTACTATTAAAGGGGGATCATTGTGAAGTTTATACATACCGGCGATATCCACTGGGGCATGTCCCCGGACAGTGACAAACCATGGAGCAGGGAACGGGCCCGCGATATCCGCGACACGTTTGCCGCTATCATTGAAAAGACAAGAAAAACAGGGGCCGACTGCCTTTTTATCGCAGGCGATCTGTTTCACCGCCAGCCGCTGCAAAAGGATTTAAAAGAGGTCAACTACCTCTTTTCCACCATCCCCGGTGTCCGGGTTATTATAATCGCCGGAAATCATGACAGGATCCGCTTAAGCTCTGCCGTCTTAAGCTTTTCATGGTGTCCCAATGTAACCTTCATCGACAGCGAAGAACTGACAAGCTACTATTTCCGCGATATCAACACGGAGGTGACCGGCTTCAGCTACCATACTGCGGAGATTACGGAGCCGCGTCTGAACCAGGCTTATGCGCCGCATGACGGCCGGATCCATATCCTGATTGGGCACGGAGGAGACTTGAACCACACGCCGATCGACAAGGCCGCGCTGGCAGACTCCGGATTTTCTTACATAGCGCTTGGCCATATCCACAAGCCGGAAGTTCTGATTGAACGCAAGATGGCTTACTGCGGCTCCCCTGAGCCGCTGGATAAGACGGAGACAGGCGCTCACGGTATCTTCTACGGAGAGATTAACCCATCCACCCTGCTGGTTACCAAGCTTGAATTTATTCCGATGTCAAAGCTGCGCTACATCCCTTTGATTGTAAATGTCACCCCTGCCACAACCAATACGGAGCTATGCCTTAAAATGTCCCACGAGATTGACAAGCGCGGAACTGATAACATCTACCGGTTCCGGGTACGGGGAATGAGGGATCCTGATATCACATTTGATCTGGACTCCCTGCTGCTCCGCTATAAAATATCCGATATCCTGGATGAATCAGAACCGGAATATGACTTCAGCGCGCTGTTTGCCGAACATCCCAGCGATATGATCGGCTTCTATATCCGTGCGCTTCAGAAACCCGATATGAGCCCTGTGGAAAAAAAGGCGCTGTTTTACGGAATCCATGCCCTGCTTCTCACAACCGATGAAAGGAGTTAACAAAAGTGCGTTTTCTGGATTTATACATAAGCGGATTTGGTAAATTTCATAACACGTCTGTCTCCTTTGAGGACGGCATCAATATTGTCTACGGCAAGAATGAAGCAGGCAAATCCACCATTCACACCTTTATCCGCGGAATGCTCTTCGGCATCGAACGCCAGAGGGGCAGGGCCGCCAGGACGGATACCTACAGCAAGTACGAGCCATGGGAAAACAGCGGAACCTACGAAGGACAGCTGCGCCTGGAATCCGACGGTATTGTATACCGCATTGAGCGGAGCTTTCAGAAGAATAAAAAAGAATTTATCATTGTTAATGAAACCCTGGGAAAAGAGGTTGAGCCGACCAAGGCATTTATGGATGAGCTTCTGGGAGGATTAAGCGAAACAGTCTATAATAATACCATCAGCATCAGCCAGTTAAAAAGCGCCACCGAGGACGGAATGATCTCGGAGCTTAAGAATTATATTGCCAACATGAATACCTCCGGCAATATGGCCCTGAATATCACTAAGGCCACCAATTACCTAAAGGGGCAGAAAAAACAGTTTGAAACACAGCTCAGCCCCGAGGCGGCGAGAACCTACACGATGCTTTTAAGTGAAATCCGCAATATTGAAAAAGAGATTTCCTCGCCGGAATATGAGAATCAAATGCAGGAATATGTGAAGATGCGCGACAGTGTCAAAGAAGAGATTGAGTTGAACCAGCAGGAAAAGGATGAGCTGGCTGACAAAGTACTCAGAGGACGCCAGATGCTGGACGACTATGAATTTTCCGATGAGGCCTCCATTTCCGCATATTTAAATAATGCCGAAGAGATATACAGCTGCTATAATGACTCGAAAGCCGTTACGCAGAGCGGCGGAGGACGGATGGTTCCCATCATACTGTTTTTGCTGGCCGCCGCAGCCGCAGCAGGCTCCGGATACTTCCTCTACTGGTATTTTTATCCGTATAATACGCTGCTTCCTGTTCTGCCGGTTAAGCTCAAACCTTATACCACGGGTATGGCCCTGGCCATCGGCGCGGCTGTGCTGCTGGCCGGCGGATTCTTTACTCTGTTCCGCAGAAAGCGCCTTCTCAAAGAGGCAAAACTCTGTACCGCCACCCTCTCGGAGATATTCAAACGCCATTTGGGCGACAGTTCAATCAGCGATGAGGCCATGGAAGCCCTGCGTTCCCGTCTGGGCGAGTTTACAAGGCTTTGCCAGATGATGGCGAAATCAGAAGAAACACTTAAATTGCAGACGGAAAAAATCTCAACGCTGCGGGAGCGCCAGAACAATTGCAGCGAGGTGATTGAGAAACAGCAGCGCATCCAGTGGGAGCTGGAAAAGAAGCTGGAGCATCTGGCCGACTGCAAAGACAGGGCGGCCGCGCTGAAACGGATTATCACTGAGAATGAACGGCTGCGTCAGGATATCGCGGCGATTGATTTGGCCCAGGAGACGATGCAGGAGCTTTCCATGTCCATACGGGACTCTTTCGGGCTGTATCTGAATAAGACAACCTCGGAGCTGATCAGCGGCATCACCGGCGGCATTTATACCAGCATCAGCATTGATGAAAACCTGAATGCATTCCTGAATACAAAGAAAAAGCTGGTTCCACTGGAGCAGGTCAGCAGCGGCACGGCCGACCAGATTTATCTGGCGCTGAGGCTGGCTGCCGCCAAATTTATCCAGGGCGGGGAAGACCGGATGCCTCTCGTCTTTGACGACAGCTTCGTGCTCTATGATGACGACAGGCTGCGCACGGCGCTGACATGGCTTTCCAAAGCCTGCCGGGGGCAGATTATTGTATTTACCTGCCATAAGAGGGAGGGACGGATTCTGAAAGAGGCCGGAGTGGATTATAACCTGATCGAAATTTGATTTGATTTCCGATATTAGAATTGACGGACCGGCCGACGGATACGGCCGGTCCGTATAAAAAGGCATTCAGTCCGCTCCCGCGGCCGGATGCCTCTTTTTCATTAATGACGGTGACCTGTGCGCAGAGTACAGGTTATCGTTAGATATGAACATGACCGGATTGTTACGGTTGGATTACTTTAGCCCAGATTTCCATACTTCCGGTCTCCGGGCTATGGTCCGCGTACCGCTCCGCACAGAACGGCTCCGTCTGTAATTTATGCTTTGGAATCCATGTTCCGTAAAAATACTGCTGCGCTTTATAGAGCGCATCCATCACGAGAGCTTCAAAGTTTTCCGCCTCAAAGGAGCAGACAATATATTCCCCTTCCGGAAGTTTCCACTCCCTGTATCCGGCCGCCGCTTCCGTCCCGGCCCTGGCCCCTGCAAAATAGTTAAAATACCCTGGGTCCGGGCAGGGATAAGACACTCCTATCTCCTCCTCCAGGAACAGACCGGATGTATTCTCCTTCTGTTTATGAAAGCCGCGCCACAGAAAATCCAGCGGATCAATTCCGGACTCCGTCCCCAAACCGGCTGTAAACTGAACCGGCATCGTCTTCTCCATGCCGATAAAGCGGATTGGCTCTTTCACCTGACGCCTGTTAATCTCCAGGACGATTCCGTCGGTGATGAGCGGCACGCCTTCATCAATCAGCGTATAGTGGAGCAGAAGCTCAGGCTTTGTCATCCGGTTGAGGGTTTTTGGATGGCTCCTGTATTCTTCCGGCGTCATCCCAAAGGTAGACTTAAAGGTTCTGCTGAAATGTTCGTGGGAGGAAAAACCCAGCTCCACCGCTATGTCCAAAATCCTTCTGTCCTTTGAAAGCAGGGCCTCCGTTGCTTTTGCCATCCGGCGCAGCCTGATATATTCCGCAGCCGGCTTTTTTACCAGACGCCTGAACAGCCTCTGATAATAAAAAGGCGACAACGCTGCTTTTTCCGCCAAATCCCGGATACTGAGTTCCTCGCCCAGATGTGATTCGATAAATTCGATTGATTCCTGTATTTGTTCCCATGCATGCATATTAAGCACCTCCTGTATATACAGAATACCATTTCCCGCCTGGCTGCGTTTGACTGCTGATGCCCTGTAACAAATCAGACCGCATGAGCTGTTATGATCCCCTTCTTTTTTATTTTTTATTTTTATCAAAATGCTGGTAATCTTTCGGGTTGTTCCAGTCCCCGCCCCAACGGAATCCGTGTTTGGCAAACAGTTTATACGCCAGATCCTCATGGGTTATCACATGAGGCAGTCCCGTATCCCTCTTAATATAGTCATTGGCATTGGAATGCTCCCATTTCGGCGAACCGGAGGAATAGGAAACGTAAGGGTTCTGCTGCGGGTTTATATCAATCGCTCTGCCATACGCATGATTCGACAGATTTCCGCCCCCGGAGATTTCGCGGTAGCAGAAGGCCGATGTGTTATTCTCATCGATAGACGCGGAATCTGAAGTCTCCGCATCTCCTGTCCAGTAGTTGTCTATCAGATACATAGACTGAATCTGATACCCGGAACGGAATAATTCCTTGAATATGCTTATCACATCATCCTGTATATCCTTGTTAACGATCATTTCCCCCACTTGAATCCGGCCGTCGAAATTATAATGCGGCATCTTCAGGTACCGCAGGGAACTGAGCGGCACATAGGGATTATCACGGTAAGATTTCCCGTCAATGCGCCGGTGCAGGTTATCCCCCTCCTCGATCTGCCAGCTCATAAAATAGCGGTCGAGATGGTCAAAATCGATCTGCTCCGTATCAAGAACCGTACCGGGCGCCAGGCCGCTGAGACTTTCCAGCCGTACCGGCTGTGTTTCCGGTTCCGTTACAGGTTCCGTTTCCAGTTCTGTCTCATGCCCTGTTTCTGCTCCGGACTCTGTCTCCAGCTCTGTTCCAGTCCCTGTTTCTGTTCCGGTTTCTGCTCCGGTTTCATTCTTAGACTGCTCCTCTTTCCCCGGCCCAGTCATTCCGCCGCTGCCTGCCGACGGCTCACCGCTCCCCGTCACCCCGGCTGGTGCCGCGGATGCGCCGCTGTCACCGGTTCCGCTTGTCTTTTTACCAATGTAAACCACTGCAGCCACAATTAATAATACCACCAGTATTCCGGCAAGTATCCATGTCGTATCAACTCCGCTTCGGTTCTTATGCACGCTGCGGTTTTCTCTGTCTTTCTTGTTCATTTTCTATATTCTCCCTAATTAGTTAAGCAGGTGAGGACGCCGTCGGTACGGCCAGCGGACGGGGCCCACTCAGCACTTCCGTGTGCGGGAAACACGATAAGCCTTCAATGCGCCTTTATTAAAAAATAGTGGAAGATTTATATCGGCCTGCCGGAAACACGTAGTGGCCGCGACAAGGCCCTCCCCATTTAAGGTTAGAGACAATCAGCGCCCGGAACGGACCATGTCCGG
>ERZ1036412.226-NODE-226-length-56543-cov-6.176869_pt1 | contig 56543 bp, 50 predicted proteins | sample MGYA00514218_ERZ1036412 | MGnify/ENA primary metagenome ERZ1036412 (study PRJEB33795, sample SAMN09464944) | human gut metagenome | host: Homo sapiens | place: USA: Stanford, California | collected 2016-11 | study: EMG produced TPA metagenomics assembly of the...
TTATCTGTATCTATGTGTTCTCCTGTAATGTCCTATATCGGCAACGAACTCACTCCTTGTTCGCCATAGATTAGTGCTGGCAATCCTTGCTCTGTTTCATACTCTATCGTGCTTTTGTTCTCTATAGACGTTGCCGATCTACCGTAATATTCTCTGTTTGCAACCCCTTCCAAAATTGGCGTTTCTGTCAAATATTTTGAATATTCGTCTGCCGCAATAAGTTTTGTAGTAAAATTATCAAAATCCGGTGTAATGACAATCAATCCATTTTTAGCAGATTTCACATCCTCATAAGAAAGTTCCAAAACTCGTTTTCCAGACTGATATTCTAACAAGTAAACGTATAATGCTTCTTGCATTGCCTCTGTCTCTAAACAATTAATCATCTGCGGAAGTCAGATAATATTGGTCATCCAAAAGCCTTTCCTGTTCAAAATACGGCATCAAGTACAAAATCACCTCTTTCGGCGTCATCTGCTTAACTGCCTCCGTGTCTATCTTAAAAGTTGCAGGGGGAGAAAAAATTTTTAAAAAAAATAAATCCATCGGCAAATCACACTGCCGATGGACTACAAAGTTCCCATTCATTTGTTATTACTCATTATTTTTTAAATTCTATCCCTTCCACTTCAAAACAAGTAATCCACGGATATTCCACATAACGAATCTCCGCCTGATCTGAAAAGTAAATCTCTTCTTGCAGATAATACACATATCCCAACTCACTGTTTTCCCATACATATCCTGCCGTTTCCATCTCTTCTTCACCCTTATCAGTAAACCCTACTGATATCTCCCTATAGGGAGGGGCACATCAGCTTGTAATCTCTTCTACTGTCAAAAGAATATGCTGCCAACCAAATTTCTCCATATACTCTTTTGCCCTTTGATTTAACTTCACCATAAAATCCGTCCTCTTCTCCACATCTGTCAACATATTTATTATAACACCCCGAAGAAATCCATTTTCTTTCTCCGGGGTGCTTTATTATTTTATGACACTATACGTTTTTTTCTTTGCGAAATTTTGCTATTACAACTAAAATTGCTGCGAACAATACACCAAGAATACTTGCTGTTGTTGCTGTCTGATCTCCTGTTTTGACAGGTTTCTCCTGAGAATCTCCCTTCTCCGGTTTTGGCTGTGGATTTTCGTTTTCATTGCCATTACTTTTTGCAGGTACTAATTTATCAATTGCTTCCCTCAGATTTTTCAAAGATGCATCTACCATTTTCTGTGTTGCAGCTTCATTTGCAGCCATCTCTTTTGCCGCTTTTAAAGCTTTTTGCATCTCCACAAAGCCTTCTTCTTCATAATCTTCTTTGTTCAGCTTTTCAGCCTCAGCAATTGCCTTATTAAGCTCTGTTTTATCTCCCTGCTTGATTTCCAAACCGTTCACGGCATCTAACAGTTCCTGTTTTGCTGCATCTACCATTTTCTGTGTTGCATCTCCATTTGCAGCCATCTCTTTTGCCGCTTTCAAAGCTTTTTGCATTTGGGCAAATCCTTCTTCTTCGTACTCTTCTTTGTTCAGCTTTTCAGCCTCAGCAATTACCTTGTTAAGCTCTGCTTTATCTCCCTGCTTGATTTCCAAACCTTTCATAGCATCTAACAGTTCCTGATTTGCCGCATTTACCATTTCCTGTGTCACTTCTTCATCTCCGGCTTCCACTTTTGCAAGAATTGTTTTCGCAGCTTTCACTGCCTCTTCAAATCTGGCTTTTGCAGACTCCAATACTCCTTTTACATCTGCATTTTCCGCAGCCTTCAATGTAGCTTCCAATGTCTCTGTAGACACCTCTTTACTTGGATCGTAAACAGGTGGAATTGCAACTGCCTCTTCAAGACCTTTTACTTCTACTTCGTAAATACGCGCCGCATTGTCGCCTCCCTGTGTCGGCTCATCAATCCAAAGTTTTACATATCTTCCGTGTGTTACTGCAATCGGATCTTCTGTAAGACCGGCTGTGTTTTTCCCTACTCGCAACACTTCTTTATAATTCTGTCCGTCTTCACTCACTTCTACATGGTATGCAGCCGTATTCAGAGAAGAACCTTCTCCTCCCATCTCAGCATGATTGATCACAATTTCTGTAAGTGTACTTACTTTTCCTAAATCAATCTGCATCCATTGATTACCACGGTTTGTAGTACACCATTTTGTATTTATAATTCCGTCAATCGCTTTTTCAGGTGATTCCGCAGATCCTGTCTGTCCACTGGCTGTAGCTTTCTTATTCAATGCAAGATTCACTTCTTCTTTTTTCGCATCTTTCGATACAGTAATGAAATCTTGTTTTACAATCTCAGAACTTTCTCCATTCCTATTCTTTGCCTTCAAAGTGATTGTATAAACACCTTCTTTTTTATAAGAAATCTTCGGATTTTCTTCTGTGCTTGTCTTTATGTTTGCTCCCGGCATAGACCACTCAAGCTCTGTTGAAGAAAGAGAACTTGCATTGCTAAGCTGAATCTCTTCTCCCGGTGCCACAAATGTATCAGAAACTTTAAACGCTGCATTTGGCTCAATACTATAGTCTAATACTTCTTTAATAAATGCAAGTGCCGTCTGCTCAGAAACAAGTTTTCCACCTCTCAACGCATTCATCTTTTGATTCAATTGTGCTGTCAAGTTCTGTACTTTTTCTTCATTTCTATTGTCTGCATTTTTTTCCACAAACAATTCCAGCGCCACTTTGTCACTTTCTCCAAGTGCTTTCAGCTTATCTAAATTTCCGCTACAGTGTGACAGCTCTTCCCCTGGAAGTTTTGCCTTTAATGTGTCCGCAGCCAGAACCATCTGGTCAAATTCCTGATTTAAAGCAGCAATTTCTTTTGCCGCATCTTCTCCTCGTGCTATCTTCTTCATCGTTGTATTCATCAATTCACGTACAGCCGGTGCGTCTGCTCTTCCTGTAGAAGCCCATCCTGCTACCAGTCTTGTAGAGTGATTTGCAAATGTATACATATAAGGTGCCAATTCTCCGTAAAGTTCATCGATAGCTGCCTTAAAAGATTTTTCATAATCATACGCTGCGGTATTCCATGCATAGTCTGCTCCTGTTGCAAGTGAAATCTTAGAAAGTTCCGCATGCTCCATTGGATTCATCACTAAGAAATCCACTTCATGTTCCAGTCCTTTATCTAGTCCGTAAACAGGACCCAGACCCAGTTTATTCTTAATATAGTCTGTACATGGATAATTCCACCAGATACCCATTCTGTCACCATATACCGATTTCACCTGCTGTGCATTTGCCACGTCAATTCCTTCCGGCACAACAGCAGAACCTGTCCAAAGCACTTTGATACTCTTGTCGAGTGTACTTGCAAAATCTTTTGTATACTGTGTAGATCCACTTAAAATTTTCATCGCATTCGAGTCATATTCTGTCGGAACCGTAATCAACGGCTTAATATCACCTTTTGCCTGAATAAACTCTTTGTTAAAACGATTCAATACTTCCGCTTGTTTTTTCCCGTCTTTGTTATCGATATCATCGAAGAAAATTGCAAAGCTTCGTACTCCCATATCGTAAAGAGACTGGCATTTCTTCACAAGCGCCTGATAATCTGCTTCACCCTCTGCCCCATCAAAACGAATATCAATTCCCGGTGACAAAGAAAACACAAAGTCTACTTTATTTGCCTTCGATGTGTCGATCAACTCTTGCATTCTCTTCATCTCAGTTGTCGGATATGGTTCTCTCCACTGTTCTCTGTGATATCGGTCATCTTTCGGCGCATAAATATATGTGTTTAATTTTTGGTCGCCATAAAATTCAATTTGGCTCAGTCTGTCTTTATGACTCCACGGCGTTCCATAAAATCCTTCAATACTTCCTCTGACAGTCATTGTAGGTTCATCTTTAATCACTACCTCCGCAACCGTTACAGACTCACTTGTCTTTTCTGTTAGTTGTTTCAATGTCTGAACCCCGTAAAACGTACCGTCTCCACTTTTTCCTTCGATTACAATCGTTCCGCCTGCTAAGTCATCTCTGTCAACAGCCATTACATAGCCTTCTTCACCTAATTTGTCCGCACTTTCCATATTTAGGCGTTCTTTTGCATCTATAAGCGCTTTCAAATCATCTCCAGCTTCTCCAAGAATAATCGTTGTATCCTGTTCTTTGGCTGTCTCGTTAATTTGAATTTCATTTTCTTGCAAAAATTCTTTTAATTCTTTCACAGCATCTGCATCTGCAGTTTTTGTTCCTTCGATATTTACAGAATCCGATATCTGCAGTTCCTGTCCGGTTGTAGTCATTTTCTTCGGAACAGGCACAATCTTTGTCTCCTTAGTTTCTGTATCCTGTGCATATACAGATGGTGTGAGATTTCCTGCCACCACTGCTACTGACATTGTTGTTGCCAGCAATGTTGTTACGATTCTGTTTTTCATATATCCTTCCCCTCTCTATTCCTCAGTTTCTTCTTCCTTCGCAACCTCAAGACCAAGTTCTTCTAATTGTTTGATATCCACAACAGAAGGCGCCTCTGTCATCAAGTCAGATGCGTCTTTTACTTTCGGGAATGCAATTACGTCACGAATGCTGTCCTCTTTTGCCATAAGCATCACAAGACGATCTAATCCGTATGCAAGTCCTGCGTGAGGCGGCACTCCGTATTTGAATGCATTCAACAAGAATCCAAACTGTTCCTGCGCCTGCTCTTTTGTAAATCCAAGCACTTCAAACATTTTACTCTGAATCTCCTGATCAAAGATTCTTACACTTCCTCCACCGATTTCTGTACCATTTAACACGATATCATATGCTTTCGCACGTACTTTTCCTGGTTCTGTATCGATTAAGTGCAAGTCTTCTTCCATAGGCATTGTAAATGGATGGTGCATTGCAGTATATCTTCCTGCTTCTTCGTTCCATTCTAACAATGGGAATTCTGTAATCCACAAAAACTTATATTCCTTTTTATCTAAAAGTTCTAACTGTCGTGCAATCTCAAGACGTAAGTTTCCAAGAACATCCCAAACAACTTGATTCTTGTCAGCAGCAAAAAGCAATAAATCTCCGTTTTCTCCGTCCATCGCCTTTACAAGTGCTGCCATTTCTTCTTCACTCATAAATTTTGCGAAAGAAGATTTGATTGTTCCATCCTCCTGAATTGCTACATAAGCAAGTCCTTTTGCACCAAAATCTTTTGCAAAATCAACGAGCTTATCGATTTTTTTACGAGGCATTGATCCCTGTCCTTTTGCATTGATTCCACGAACACTTCCGCCATTTTCCAATGCATTTTTAAATACAACAAACTCACAGTCTTTTACAACTTCAGAAACATCTGTCAGTTCCATTCCAAAACGGATATCCGGCTTGTCTGAGCCAAAACGATCCATCGCTTCCTGCCATGTCATTCTCTGAATTGGCAAAGAAACTTCGATACCTAAAACTTCTTTAAATAATTTTGCCAACAGTCTTTCATTGACATCAATGACATCGTCTACATCTACAAATGATAACTCCATATCGATCTGTGTAAATTCTGGCTGGCGGTCTGCACGTAAATCTTCATCACGGAAACATTTTACAATCTGGAAGTAACGGTCGTATCCCGCACACATTAACAGCTGTTTGAAAATCTGTGGTGACTGTGGAAGTGCATAAAAATTGCCCGGATGTACACGGCTTGGCACAAGATAATCCCTTGCTCCCTCCGGTGTACTCTTGATCAGCATCGGTGTCTCAATTTCCAAAAACCCTTCTTCCGCCAAAAATTGACGCGTCAAAGTAGCGACTTTACTTCTCATCATCAAGTTTCTTTGCAAATCCGGTCTTCTCAAATCCAACACACGGTATTTTAAACGTAATTCTTCTTTTGTCTTACTATTTTCTTCAATCGGAAACGGAGGTGTCTCAGATTCAGATAAAATACGGAGTTCTTTCACACGAAGTTCAATCTCTCCTGTTGCAAGATTTTCATTTACCGCACCGGAACGAGCTTCTACCTCTCCCACTGCCGCAATCACAAACTCACTGCGAAGTTTTCCGGCTTTCTCAAAATCTTCTTCGCTCACACTTCCATTTTCAAAAATAAGTTGTAACAATCCGGAACGGTCACGCAAATCCACGAATACAATTCCACCTTTATTACGGTTTTTTTGCACCCAGCCCATAACCGTTACAGTCTCTCCAATATTTGCCTTGCTAAGTTCTGCACATCTGTGGCTTCTCTTTAAGCCCTGCATTGATTCTGCCATTCTTCTCTCTCGCTTTCTTTTTTAATTATATGTTATCCTTAAAAAATTCCAAAATATCTGTATAGCCTTCATTTGCAAGCTGTTCTTTCTGGAATTTTTTATTTTTCTTCATATTCACAAGCATAACCTGTTTTCCATTCGCACGCTCTTCTTTTGCAATTGCAAGAATTTTCAGCATTCCTTCTGCCGACATTCCCTTCTCGATCAAAAGAGCCTTTTTCTCTCTGCTTGTCGGAACTTGATATCCTCTTTCTAAAAGAAGCATTACGATACGTTCAAATCCAATCGAAAATCCACAAGCTGGTGTCTGCTGTCCTGTAAATTTTCCAATCATCTCATCGTAACGTCCGCCGCCGCCTACAGAACCACCGAATTCGTCCATCGAAATTTCAAAAATTGTTCCTGTATAATAAGACATTCCTCTCACAAGTGTCGGATCAAAGCTTATTTTAAACTCTGCCCCTTTTACACTTTCCACACTAGAAATAATCATTTCCAGACCGTCTGCTGTCTTGGCGTCTAAAAATCCTTCCAGCTTTTCTTTGCAGTAGCGCACACCTTCGATATCATTCGTAATCTCTTTGAAGAGTTCTAAATATTTTTCAATGGATTCTTTTGCGTACCCATTCTCTTCCAGTTCTTTTGCCACGCCTTCCAATCCAATTTTATCCATCTTATCCAGAATAATAAACACGGTGTCATAATCTTTTTCTTCAAATCCGCTGTATGCTGCCATTGCTTTTAAGATTTTTCTATCATTGATACGGATTGTGAAGTTTTTAAAATCTAATTTCCCAAGCAGCGTTGTTGTTGCCAAAATAAGCTCAATCTCTGCAAGATTGCTCGGCTCTCCAAGAATATCGATATCACACTGCATAAACTGGCGAAAACGTCCTCTTTGCGGTCTATCCGCTCTCCACACATTTCCCATCTGCAATGCTTTAAACGGTGACGGCAACACACTTGCATTGTTCGCATAATATCTGGACAACGGCACTGTCAGGTCATAGCGAAGACCTCCATCCACCAAATCCATCTCTTCTTTCGCTGTATCTAATTTTAATTTTTCTCCACGTTTTAAAATCTTGAAAATTAGTTTTTCATTGTCTCCACCCTGTTTGCTGCACAGATTCTCAATGTGCTCCACACATGGTGTCTCCATGGAAGAAAATCCAAATGTGCGGTATGTGTCTTTAATCATCTGAATCACATAATCGCGGATCTCCATCTCTGCCGGCAACATATCTTTCATGCCTGTGACTGGTTTTTTCTTTAATGCCATAACCATTCTCCTTTTCGCTCTATCATTTCATCAATTCGATTGATGTATTGTTCGACGTCTTTTACATTCTCCGTCCTGACAATCTGCTTCGGATTGCCTGTCTTTTCATCTATCAAGGTCTTCTCTTTTGGCAGCACGATCTTTGTCGATGCCCCTGCTCCCACAGCCACGATAGATTGTTTCTCTTCCATAATAAGTATATTGTATATTCCGGCTTTGTCAACCTTTGCATAACCAACATTTTCAAAATTTCCCGCAATATTCTTCTGCCTGTACAGATAATACGGTACGAGCTGCATTTTCCCCGCATATTCTGCTGCGAGTTCGATCATCTCCGATAACATCGTGGCACTGTCTGCCTGGTCATTTCCCCGATAGCTTCCCTCTCGTTTTTCCTGTGTCAGTCTGGATGCACGCTTCATCGCAAGCGCATGCACAGTCAGACTGTCCGGGGCAAACATTTCTATCTGTCGCAGTGTATCTTTCATATCGTCTAAAGTTTCTCCCGGGAGTCCCGCAATCAAATCCATATTAATGTTCTCAAATCCCAGTTCCCTTGCCATCGCATACACTTGTCGAATATCCTCTACTGTATGTTTTCGCCCGATACAATCTAATGTCTTTTGCTGCATTGTCTGCGGATTGATTGAAATTCTGGAAATTCGATGTCTTCTCAGCACTTCCAACTTTTCTTTTGTAATACTGTCCGGACGCCCCGCTTCCACCGTAAATTCTTTCAAATCTTCAAATGAAAATGTTTTTTCAATATGTGACAAAAGTCTCTCCAACTGTTCCGGTTCCAGCGTCGTAGGCGTTCCTCCACCAATATAAACCGTATTTAGTTTCTTTTCTTTTGACACTTCTCCTACAAAAGTGATCTCTTTACACAGAGCATCTAAATATTCATCTACCCGGTCTTTCCATTTGTGGATTGGCTGCGATGTAAAGGAACAGTAACTGCAGGTAGTTGGACAAAATGGAATCCCCACATAAAGACTGTAGCCATCCTTATAGTCTAATTGAGCCAGCAGCGCTTTCTCTCGTTTTGCAATCTCCATGCCGAGGTTTGCTTTTTTGTCCGTTGTCCGATAATTTTCTTTCATATAGTCAATGACATCCTGTTCGCTTTTTCCTTCTTCCAGCAAGTTCATCATAATCTTCGTCGGTCTGATTCCTGTCAACACACCCCAGGCAAGTTCCTTTTCGGTTTGTTTTGACAACCAGTCATACACTTTCAGGTTCACATACCTCTTTTTCTGCTTTCGCTCTGCGTATTCTTCCACCTCATTTTGGTTGATCAAAAGACACTCTTTTCGCTGCCCATCTATTCTCAGTTCAATCAAATTAGGGACACCACTGTCGATTGTTTGGTCAATCTCACTCCCCGGGTAAAAAGCCCTTAAAATATGGTACATATCGTATATATACATTTCCTCTTTTACGATTATTTTTATCATTTTACACCTCACTTCAACCCAATTTGGGACGTAGTAAACTTCAATTTTACTACGTCCCAAATTGAACCTTTAAATAAACGGATTATACTGTTTTTCATCCGCAATGCAAGTCAAATCGTTATGCCCCGGATAGACCATCACCTGATCCGGAAGGGAGAATAATTTTTCTTGAATCGATTTCACCAAAACTGATGCGCTTCCGGTCGGGAAGTCGCTTCGACCAACGCTTCTGCAAAACAGTGTATCTCCGCTAAACAGCACTTCCTCATCCTTCACATAGTAACAGCATCCGCCACTTGTATGCCCAGGTGTATGAATCACTTCAAACGTATATCCTGCCAGCACAAGTTTTTCCCCATCACTCAGACAGGTTGCTTTCTCATAGGCATAACTTGTCCCAAACATGCTGGAAAGATTTAATGCCGGATCTCTCAATATTGCCGCTTCATCTTTATAAATATATACCGGAATATCGAATTCTTTTGTCCACCCTTCAATTCCCATCACATGATCAAAATGACCATGTGTCAGAAGAATTGCTTTCGGCTCATAGCCGATTCGTTTCACATAACTGATCATATAATCCGGACAAATCGCCGGATCAATGATAACCAGCTCTTTTGTCTCCTCATTTTCCACTAAATAACAGTTGGTCCCCAGTGAACCCAATGCATATTTTTCTATCTTCATTCTTTTACCCCGCCGTACGATCAATATCAATCACGCCCTCTATCTGACGCAATTTTTCCACAATTCGACTCAGTTCTTCTCTGCCGCGAACAACAAAACCAAGTTCAATTGTTGCAACTCCCTGTTTGCTGACACGCGTATTCATCAAATTGATATCAATTTTATTCTCTGTAAATATCTTAGAAATCTCCATAAGCAGACCTTGCCGGTTATTGGCATACATCTTGATTCCCGACATATACTGCCCACCGGCTTCATCCGACGCATTTGTCTCCCACTCCGCATCAATCAATCTGGCTCTTTCCGCCTCCGATAAATGAATGATGTTGACACAGTCCGTTCTATGAATAGACATTCCACGTCCTCGTGTCACAAAGCCGACAATCTCATCTCCCGGAACCGGATTACAGCATCTGGAAAACCGAACCGCCATGTCATCAATTCCCTTTACAACAATTCCGCTTTTCGACTTCGTCACATGTACTTTATTCTTAGACGCTTCAGATACCCGTTCAATAATCGTCTCATCTGTCACAGCTGCCTTATGATCTTTTTCGTATTCCTCCAAAAGACGATTGATAACCTGACCTTCTTTTAAGCCGCCATGCCCGATTGACGCAAGCACCGCATCCCAATCACGAAAGCCATATTTGACCTGTACTACCTGCATGTATTTCGGCTTGGTCAAATCACTGAGCACAATAGATTTTGTCTTGCAATACGCCGCAAGCATCTCTTTTCCGCGAACAATATTCTCTTCCTTAAATTCTTTCTTAAACCACTGATTGATCTTGTTACGCGCCTGCGTACTTTTTACAATGTTCAGCCAGTCACGACTCGGTCCCTTGGAATTTTGCGAAGTAAGAATCTCAATTCTGTCACCATTTTGAATCTTATAATCAATATTTACAAGTTTTCCGTTCACACGGGCTCCTACCATCTTATTTCCGACCGCACTGTGAATTGCATAAGCAAAATCAACCGGCGTAGACCCATTCGGCAGATTCTTTACATCCCCATTCGGCGTAAAGCAGTAGACATCTTCTGCGAACAAATCCAGGTCTCCTTTCAAGAGACTTAAAAATTCGCGGTTATCTGTATCCTGCTGCCATTCCAAAATCTGTCTTAACCAGCTTAGTTTTTCCTCTTCCTGCGCGGCAACACTCTTTTTCCCATCATTGGATTCTTTATATTTCCAATGGGCAGCAATACCATACTCCGCCGTCTTATGCATCTCCTCGGTACGGATCTGAATCTCAAATGGCTGTCCCACTGAGCTCATCAATGTCGTATGCAATGACTGATACATATTCGGCTTTGGCATCGCAATATAATCTTTAAAGCGCCCCGGAATCGGCGTGTACATCTCATGAATAACACCAAGTGCGGCATAACAGTCTTTCACTGACTCCACAATGATCCGGACTGCAAACAAATCATAAATCTGATCCACTGTCTTATCCTGATTGACCATCTTTTTATAAATACTGAAGAAATGTTTTACTCTGCCTTTTACTTCTGCCTTAATCTTCGCATTTTTCATATGTTCTGACACTTCTTCGACAATCTGCTGCACAAACTCCTCACGCTCTGTCTTTCTCGCATTGATCTGCCGCACAAGATCATAAAATACTTCCGGTTGAGAATATTTCAAAGACAGATCATCAAGTTCTGTCTTAATCCTGGAAATACCAAGCCTCTGCGCAATCGGCGCATAGATGTCCATCGTCTCACGCGCTTTCTCAATCTGCTTTTCCGGACGCATGAACTGAAGTGTTCTCATATTATGCAGTCTGTCCGCAAGCTTGATCAAAATCACTCGGATATCTTTTGCCATCGCCAAAAACATCTTTCTTAAGTTCTCTGCCTGCACCTCCAGTTTGTCGGCGGAATACGACAATTGTCCAAGTTTTGTGACACCGTCCACAAGCAGTGCAACTTCCGAACCAAAAATCTCGGTAATCTCCTGCTCTGTCATCACAGTATCTTCCACAACATCATGCAAAATTCCGGCAACAATCGTCTCTTTATCCAACTCCAGATCAGCAAGAATGATTCCTACCCACAGCGGGTGAATAATGTATGCCTCACCTGATTTTCGAAACTGTCCTTCATGCGCATGGTACGCGATATTGAACGCTTTTTCCACCATGGAAATATCTGTAGACGGATGGTACTTTCTAATTCGTTTGATCAATGCCTCATATAACATCTTCGGGTCCTGATAATCTTCCGGCGCCTTCACCGCATGCCCATCCACAATCTCAAGTCCCTTGTATGGATTCTCTATTACTTTATTCTCAGCCACATTAATCACCCCTTTCTGGTTCTTATTTTCCAGGGTATGCAATAACAGTCTCTACGTCAACCCCTTCTAATCTCTTTCTGCCTTCTAATCCTTCCAGTTCCATTAAAAATACTGCTTTGACAATCACTCCGCCCATCCCTTCAATGAGCTTTGTAATCGCCTCGATCGTACCTCCGGTTGCCATCAGGTCGTCGATGATCACTACTTTTTGTCCCGGTTTGATCGAGTTTTTATGCATCTCAATCTCAGCACTCCCATATTCCAAATCATATTGAATCGAAACAGTCTCGCATGGAAGTTTTCCCTTTTTCCGAACCGGAATAAATGGTTTATGCAGATTGTATGCGATCGGTACTCCAAAAATAAATCCTCTGGATTCCGGTCCTACCACTACATCAAATTCCGTGTCTCCAATTTTTTCCTGCATCAAATCTATCGCCAGCTGAAGTCCGTCAGCATCTTCTAAAATACTTGTTACATCTCTAAAAATAATCCCTTTTTCGGGAAAATCCGGTATACTTCTTACATATTCTTCGATTGGTTTTTTCATTCTAACTCACTCCTATTTTTACAGTATATTATAGTATATCATTTTTCTGTCACTTTTTCAATTCATTTGAACACTCTCATTGATAGTTCTGAATGATGATCTGAACAGTTTTCTGCCCCATATACTCATTAATTCCGGGATAATATGTAAATGCCGCCTCAACTTTGCTTCTCTGTCCCCGAAGCAGACCATCTACCACAGGCTTTCCATACTTTTCTCTAAAAAATTCCAAAAATGCCTCCACATCACCAAAGTACATGGCATCCATCTGAGTCCCAGGCGCATCCTGCACCTGCATCTTCAACACATTTTTATTCTTCCCAAGAATTCTCGCGCTTAAAATTTCAATGTTTTTCTCCACAAATACAGGCTTTACATTTCCTTTCCCAAAAGGCTCCAGAAGCTCTAGTTCATTCACAAACGCTTCATTGATATAGCCAAGCGGCATCTGCATATCAATAGAAATCTTAGGAATCAGATCTTCTTGTGTGAGTAGTGACAGCTCATTTAAAGTTTCTCTGAGTCTGTCTACATTTTCCTCCGCCAAAGACAGTCCCGCCGCAAGTTTATGTCCGCCAAATTTCGTCAACAGCGATTTACACTTATTCAATTCTTCATACATGTGGTAACTCTCAATAGAACGCCCCGATCCTTTCACGCCTTCTTCTGCCTTCGTCAAGATAAATACCGGCTTATGATAACGCTCCCTCACTCTTCCAGCTACAATTCCGGCAAGACTTTCGTGACAATCCGGAAGATATATCACCAGCACTTTATCCTCGCCAAGTCTGGTCTCCTCCACTTGCTTCACCGCCTCTTCCACCGCTGAAGCTGTCATATCCTTCCGGTTGTCATTTAGCGCTTTTAAATCACCCGCCAGTATGTCTGCCTCCTTCTTGGTCTTTGCACACAAAAGCTCCAATGCCCGTTTCGCCGTATCCAGTCTCCCGCTTGCGTTCAGGCACGGTCCAATCACAAATCCGATATGATATGCCGAAAGTCTCTCCACCGGCACACCGGTACATTCCATCAGCGCCCGCAATCCCAAATTATTTGTGCGTTTCAGCATCTCCAAACCTTGTTTTACAAAAATACGGTTCTCTCCGACCAGATCCATAACATCTCCGACTGTCGCAATTGCCACATTCTCCATCAGATAATCCACATCTTCGATATCTTTTCCACACGCGCCGAACAACGCCTCGATCACTTTATACGCAACTCCTGCTCCACACAATTCTTTGAATGGATATGCACATGTCTGCTGTTTTGGATCAATCACTGCATCAGCGGGCGGCAGAATATATTGTTTTTCACTTTCTACCTCCTCATAAGGAATCTCATGATGATCTGTCACTATGATTGTCATCCCAAGACTCTTTCCATACGCAATCTCTTCTCTCGCCGCAATTCCATTGTCACAGGTGATGATTGTATCAATATCATCGTCAAATGCACGATCAATCAGATTTCGGTTCAAGCCATATCCGTCCTTCATGCGGTCTGGTATATCGATATCAGCCTCTCCTCCAAGATACTTGATTCCTTCCAATAAAATGTAAGTCGAATTGATTCCATCAATATCATAATCTCCGATAATTCGAATCTTTTTGTCCTCGCGTATTTTCTCCAGCAAAATGTCTACCGCTTTATCCATATCTTTCATGAGCATGCCATCATACAAATCTGCGATCGTGCCGTTCAGATACAATTGAATCGCTTCATCCCCTATCACATCACGATTCCGTATCAGGCGGGCAAGAATCGGATGAATTTGAAATTTCTCCGCAATCTCCTGAAACGGAGCCCCTTTTCTCATTACAAACCATTTTTCCATACGTACTCCTCAATGCAAAAACGGGAGTAATATCATGATTACCCCCGTCCCCGTTTATTTTTTCTTTGCAAATTTTGTTTTCATAACATACCACAACGGTCCTGTGATACAGATAGAAGAGAATGTACCTCCTAATACGCCAACCATAAGCGGCATTGCAAATTCTTTAATCGAACTTACCCCAAGCACATACAGTACCGCAAGCATGATAAAGGTTGTCGCATTTGTGTAAATACTTCTCGTCAAAGTATCTGTAATACATCTGTTGACCAATCCTGATAATTCTTCGTTTTTCTTTTTCGTCTTTAACTCTTCTCGGATACGGTCGAAGATAACAATCGTCGCATTAATCGAATAACCTACAATTGTCAGGATACATGCAATAAATGTATTTCCGACAGATGTTCTCGAAATTGCATAAAATGCGATTACAAACAAAACGTCATTTAACAATGCGATAACCGCACTTGTTCCGAAACGAATATCTTTGAAGCGGAACCAAATGTAAAGCAACATACATACCGTAGCAATCACAAGCGCAACGACTGCATCTGTTCGCATCTCGGAGCTGACTGTAGAGCTGATATTCTCCGCAGTGATCGTAGATGCATCTACGCCGAAGTTATCCGCCATCGCTTTGTTAAATGCCTCACGTGCTTCTAAATCCAAGCTGATCGTCTTAATAACAACCGCATTCGAATCTTTTACCTTCTGGAACTGAACGTTCTTATCTCCTGTTACTTCCTCTACAACCGGCACAATCTTAGAATCGATCTCTTCAATCGAGTAGTCTTTGTCAAATGTTACCGTAGACGAAGTTCCTCCCATGAACTCAAGGCTGTACTTAAACGCACCTTTTCCGTTTGCCGAGTTCACTCCCATCATAGCAAATCCCGCTACAATGATCACAAGTGAAATAGAAAAACTTAACACTCTTCTCTTTAAGAAATCTCTTTCTTTTCTTGGTTTCTGACTACCATATAATTTTGGACTTCTAAGTCCGACTGCATAGAATGAGTAGATAATGATTCTTGTCACAACCAGTGCCGTAAACATAGACACTACAATACCAAGCGCCAATGTCTGAGCAAACCCTTTTACGCTTCCTGTTCCCTTAACCCAAAGTACAATTGCCGCAATCAAAGTTGTCATATTACCGTCCACGATCGCTGACATCGCCTTTTGGAATCCAGACTTCAGAGATGATTTTACACTTTTCCCTGCTGCCATCTCTTCTTTTACTCTGGCAAAAATAATAACGTTCGCATCTACCGCCATACCAATTGAGAGCACGATACCTGCAATACCAGGAAGGGTCAATGTAATGTTAAACGCATTCAGCAATACAATTACAATTCCTGTATAGATAACCAACGCAATGCTCGATGCAAGTCCCGGAAGCAGATATACGATACACATAAAAATAAATATAATTGCAAGTCCGATTGCACCTGCCATCAAACTTGTGCTGATTGCCTCTTCTCCAAGCTGTGCTCCGACTACTTTTGAGCTCAATTCCTCCAACTCCAGTTTCAGACCACCTATACGGATTGTAGATGCAAGATTGTCTGCTTCTTCATAAGACTCCATTCCGTCAATATAAGCCTGTCCACCTGTAATCGCTTCGTTTACTTTTGGATTACTGATGATCTCATCATCGTAGACAATAGCAATCTGTTTTCCGATATTCGCCTCTGTAGCCTCAGCAAATTTAGTCTTTCCTTCATCTGTAAGATTCAGCTCAACGATATACTGTTTGTTTCCCATGTTATCTTGACTCGTTTTCGCAGATGCTGTTTTGATATCTGTTCCTTCTAAAACAACATTCCCTTCCGCATCCTGAAATTCAAGCGATCCCGGTTTTCCGAGTTCTTCCAGAATTGCATTCGCATCTGAAACACCTGGAATCTCAATATTGATACGATCCGAACCTTCCTGATAAACAGTCGCTTCTGTACTGTATTGCTCTACACGCTTTTGCAGCTTGTAGATCGTATCTTTCATCTCTTCCTCTGTCGGATTCTCATCTTTTACCTGATATGTAATGCTGACACCTCCGGCAAGGTCAAGTCCAAGCTTAATATTTTTTGCCGCTCCCGCACCTGTTGCACCAAATCCCACAACTGAGGTAAACCCTAATAAACAGATTACCGCCACTGTGAGGATCAGGTTAATGACACCTCTACTCTTTTTCATCTCTTACATCCTTTCTCCGTCTGCCAATGCAGCCTTGATCATAATCGCACATTCTACACGTTTCCTTTGCATCTCACAGCCAATATCATATGCATCATGAATCGAGCCATGAAACTTGTAAGAATTTGCCATACATCCCCCACTACAATAGAATTTCGCAAAACAGTTCTTACATTTTTCTTTGGAATAGACACTGCAGCCTCTGAATTCATCTGCAATTTCCGGTCTCACAATCCCTTCGTCGACATTTCCCATCAGGAAATCTTCCTCACCGACAAACTGATGACAAGGATATAAGTCCCCCCAAGGTGTGACTGCAAGATACTCTGTTCCTGAACCACATCCGGAAAGTCTCTTCGCAACGCAAGGACCTCCGTCCAAATCAATCATAAAATGGAAGAAGTTAAATCCTTTTCCCGCCTCTTCTCTCTCAATGATCGCTTTTGCCAATGTATCATATTCTTCAAAAATCTGTGGAAGATCTTCTTTCTTGATCGAATAAAAATCTGAATCCTCTCCTACTACAGGCTCAATGGAAATCTGCTCAAATCCCAAATCCGCAAAATGCAGAACATCTTTTGAGAAATCCAAATTATCTCTTGTAAAAGTTCCTCTGATATAGTATTTTTCCTGATTACGGCTTTCTGCCAGTTTTTGGAATTTCGGCACGATCAGGTCATAACTTCCTTTTCCGTTGCGGAACGGACGCATCTTGTCATTGACTTCTTTTCGTCCATCCAGACTTAATACCACATTGTCCATCTCTTTGTTGACAAATTCCTGTACCTCGTCATTCAGAAGCACACCGTTCGTTGTCAGTGTAAAACGAAAATGCTTATCATGGAGTTTTTCCTGCTCTCTTCCGTACGCCACAAGATCTTTTACTACCTGCCAGTTCATAAGCGGTTCCCCGCCAAAGAAATCTACTTCCAGATTCTTTCGGTTACCCGAATTTGCAATCAGGAAATCCAAAGCCTTTTTCCCGACCTCATATGACATCAGAGCTCGTCTTCCATGATATTCGCCCTCTTCTGCAAAACAGTATTGGCATGCGAGGTTACAGTCATGCGCAATGTGGATGCACAATGCCTTCACAACCGTCTTTCTGCTTTTTACCTCTCCGATATATGCCTCGTATATATCTTTTGTAAAGAGCTGGCCAGCCTTTGTAAGTTCCGCAATATCTTCTAACGCCTCTTGTAATTCGTCCTCTTTATATTTTTCTCCTAATTGTTCTTTCACATACGCCGATGTCTCTTCGCTTTGCAGTGTCGCTTCTGTATGATCCGGGTTCATCGCCTCTAAACAGGCGATCAAATCATAACACAAATCATCTACCACATGCACGGAACCGCTGTTCACATCGAGCACAATATTATAACCATTGTTCCGGTACTGATGAATCACAACATGTACCCCTTTCTATTTTCTCTATTTTTTCTGTCATGCAAAAAGAATGTGCCATCGCACATTCTCTGCCTGCGTCGACTGTCAAAAGACAGCACTTGTCTTTTTGTTCAGCTTACGCAATCATTATCTTTTTTGTTCGCAAGTCTGATTTCCTACTGTACAAGATGTCTTACATGCTGACTGGCATGATGTCTGACATTCTCCACATCCACCTTTTTTCACTGTATTGTTTAATGTCTGTGTATTCAATGTTTTGATATGTTTCATTGTCATTTCCTCCTTCGCTTTGCATTACTTCTGTTATTATACCACAGGACTGTATGTTTTGAAAGCCTTTTTTCTCAGTTCGGTTAAGAATTACTTAAGAAATCATTCCTCCAAACATCCCCCCTCCGGCACACATCAGAAATATCGTAAGAATATTGCTCCAGTTCCCGTCAATCCCCCTGTATATCCCAAGCGATATCAAAAGCAGCAATACAAAATAAGCAACCCCAAGCGTCAAGCCCCATGCAAATCGTTTTACTTTTGTAAGCTTTCCTAATATAAAACCTCCCACAAAAGTAGACACCACATAAATCACCACAATCCCGGCAGTCACTTTCTGTTCATCCAGCTCAAACTGATACAATAAAAATGTCAGCAGCACAAGCAATATACCCGTTACAAGATACGCCGCAAGCAGTGATTTCAAGATCCATATGAGCTTCGATTCTTTTTGAACCTGTTTTTCCATACTATTCCCTCCTCGCATATCACAATCTATGATTGTCCGAAGGGTTTTATGCTTCTATTGTTCCATTTGTCTTCCAAGAAAATTAGCTGCGCATGCGGCGAGTTTTTCTTCTGTCTCTCCAAATTTTTTCTTCTTTTCCAACAGAATTACAGCTCCGATGACATCTCCCCCGCACAGGATCGGATGAATGATCTCCTCTTCATATTCCTGTATCCGTTCATCAATCACCGCCACATATTTCTTTTCACCTGCCGATGCATGCACTGCTTCCCGTTCCTTAAAAATACGTTCCAACTGTTTACTCACATATTTATCCTGTAATTCTTTTTTTCCCGCACCCGATGCCGCAATAATCTGATCATGATCCGTCACACAGACCGTTGCTGCGCACGTTAACGCAAGACTTTCCGCATATTCTTTTGCAAATGAGGAAAGCTCACTGATCGGTGAATATTTTTTCAGGATAATCTCTCCCTCACGGGCCGTGAATATTTCCAATGGGTCTCCCTCACGAATTCGAAGCGTTCTCCTGATTTCTTTTGGAATGACCACTCTCCCCAGATCATCAATTCTTCTTACAATTCCTGTTGCTTTCATAATAAAAATTCCTCCATTTACTGTACTTTCCAACTTTGGAAATAGTATCTGTAAACAGAGGAAAATTATACATTTTTACTGGTTCAAATAAAATCTATTATTTTAACAGTGCGTTTTCTAAATCTTCAAGCATAAATCCGATTGCATTTACACCGCCTTCTGCCGTATACCAAACTGCAGGATGTTCTAAGTAGACGATTTTTCCGTCCTTATAAGCATCTGTTCCCATAATCAGCTCGTTTTCCATAATATCCTTTGCAAGCTGTGCGCCATCTGTCCCGATTGCTGCATCACGGTCCAATACAAAGATGTAATCCGGATTCTTCTCTACCACAAATTCAAATGACGCCTCATTTCCATGTGTAGAAGTATCGACATTTGCATCCACTCCGATATTCTCAAATCCAACCTCATTACCGATCAGAGCGCAACGTCCATCGTTTCCGAGAACATTGAATCCTCCACTTGTACACATTCCGATAATCGCAGTTTTCCCTTCAGCAAACGCTTTCAGCTTTTCAATTCTCGCATCATAACCGTCCATCAGATCTTTCACATCATCTTCCAAACCAAACATAGATGCAATCGTCTTTGCATTTTTCTCCACACTTTTTACAAGTCCGATTTCTGTGTCTGTGGACAGATAGACAACCGGTGCAATTTCACTCAGTGCATCATAAGACTGTGCAAGACGTCCTCCGATAAAAATCACATCCGGCTCACACGACATCACTGCTTCCATATCTGCCTCTTTGATTGTTCCTAAATCCGCAATTTCATCATTCGTAACGTACTCCTGAAGATAGTCCAATGATGTGCTGGAAGAACCCACTACACGATCTCCCAATCCGAGACTGTCTAAAATATCAAGCGCCGCCATATCCATCACAGCGATTCTTTGTGCATCATAAGGCACTTCCAAATCTGTTTCTTCATTGTTCGCATTAAAGCTTTTAATTGTAACTGTTTTTGGTTTTTCTGTTTTATTTGTATCTTCTTTTGAAGTTGTTCCTGAATTCTTATTTCCGCAAGCTGCAAGACTAAATACCATCACAAGCGCAAGCACTAAAGTTGTCAATTTTTTCATCTTGTTTTCTCCTTATCTCTTCCCAATAATCTTTTGTTGTAAAATTCTGTTTCTACGTCGTTTCAACAGACCTGATTAATAATAGATTGATAACGGTTTCCCGGCAATCTTCATAATCTCAAAATCTACTTTATAAATTTCTGTCAATGCCTCTTTCGTCATCACCTCCTCCACGGTTCCGAATTTTGCGATCTTGCCGTCCACAAACGCACAGATATAATCGGAATAAAATGCCGCATAATTAATCTCATGCAATACTAAAACAATCGTTTTCCCAAGCTCATCACAAAGCTTTCGAACCGTTTTCATCAGATTTGTTGCATGGTAGATATCAAGGTTGTTCGTCGGCTCATCGAACAGAATGTACTCCGTATCCTGTGCAATTACCATTGCGATATACGCTCTCTGTCTTTGACCTCCTGACAGCTCATCGATAAAACGCTCTCGAAATTCGTCCAGTTCCATGTATGAGATTGCCCTGTCAATCATCTTTTTATCTTCCTCTGTAAGACGGCCTCCTGAGTAAGGGAATCTTCCAAACGCCACCAACTCTTCCACCGTCAGCTTCATCTGAATGTGGTTGCTCTGCGTTAAAATCGCAAGGCGCTTCGAGAGCTCTTTGCTCTTCCATTTTCCGATATCCTGCCCTTCAAACTCGACAAGTCCTCCATCTCTTGCAATCAGTCTGGAAATCATTCCCATAACCGTTGATTTTCCTGCTCCGTTTGGTCCGATCAAAGATGTCACTTTCCCTTTCGGGAGTGAAAAGCTGACCGAATCTACCACCGGTTTTCCATCATATGTTTTTATCAATTCTTCTACAATCATTGTCTAACTTTCCTTCCTTTCTCTCAACAGCAGATACAGAAAATAGATTCCTCCAAACACGGTAATAAACACACTTACCGGAACGGTATAGGAATAAATCTGCTCTACCAAAAGCTGTCCTGCCACCAGAATCACCATTCCGAAAAATGCCGATCCCAAAATAAGATGACTGTGACGATATGTCTGCAAAAGCTGTCTGGAGAGATTTGCAATGATCAGTCCCAAAAAGGAAATCGGTCCAACCATCGCAGTCTCCACTGCAATAAACAGCGTCACACCCAATAACAGTCGTCTGATACATCTGTCATAATCCACTCCCAGATTAATTGCCTGTTCTTTTCCGAGTGTGATCACATCTAACAAAGCCAGTTCTTTTCTCAGGCAAAAGACCACGAGTCCCATAACAATCACAGAAAATACAATAATCTCTGAATTGACGTTACTAAAACTTGCGACTAAGGTCGCCAGCAGGCTGTCATATTCATTCGGATCCATCACCCTCGTCAAAGTGGACTGGATACTTCCGAAGAAGGAAGTCAACACAGTTCCTATAAGCAGTACATAAAGCACATTATGATTTGTCTTTTTAAACAGATAACTGTAAATAACGGTCGCGGTTCCGCCCATCAATACAAGATCCACCGCAAATGCAGCATTTGGATTGACAGCTAAAACACTTCCTGAGCCGGCGACAAACACAACCGCAGTGTGTATGACCATGTACAGAGAATTCATTCCAAGCAGACATGGTGTCACAATAGTATTGTTGATAATAGACTGGAACACAATAGATGCCCCGCCGATGGCAAACGCCGTGATCAGCATCACGATTAATTTTGGTGTACGAATTTTCATCGCATACCAGAACAATTTCTCATTGCCAAACTTTACATTCACCAACATGTAAAGCGCACATGCTAAAATCACAAGAACCATCATCACGATAAGTTTTTTCTGATTTCTTCGATTTACCGCTCGATTCACAGACTCGTTCCCCCTTCCATAATGCACGTCTTATTTTCCCCTCTACGGGTAAAATGGATCGCCTTGCGGCCATGTTTCAGCCGGTAAAGCGACAGCATAATAAAAAGCAGACTTCCGAAAATTCCCACAATCAATTCGATCGGTAATTCATACGGCGCAATTACGACTCGACCGATCAGATCACACATAAGAACAAAATTTGCCCCAAACAATGCCGTATCCACAAGCGTTCCACGAATCTTATCCCCTTTAAACATAGAGACAATATTTGGAACGATCAGACCGATATAGGAAATGGAACCCACCACGACAACTACCGATGCTGTAATCATCGCTGCAATCGTCAGCCCCATAAACAGAACAAACTTATACGGGACTCCAAGATTTTTGGAAAAATCCTTTCCCATTCCGACGATGTTAAAATGATTCGCAAACAGAAATGCCAGTATCACAAGCGGTACCACAAGATATACAATCTCATATCTGCCCTTTAACACCATTGAAAAATGCCCCACAAGCCATGAGGAAAGTGCCTGCGTCATCTCATATTTGTAGGCGAGATAACTCGTAATTCCAGACACCACATTCCCGAACATAATTCCCACAAGCGGTACCATAACCGCTTCTTTAAACTGAATTCGTTGTATGAACCACACAAAAATCCATGTTCCGAGAATCGCCGTGGTAAATGCAAATATTGCCCGCCCCCACAGCGTGGACTGCGGCATAAACAAAAGTGCCAGAAGAATTCCAAATTGCGCAGACGAAATCGTCGCTCCCGTAGTCGGAGAGACGAATTTATTCATGCAAAGCTGCTGCATAATCAATCCCGCCGTACTCATCCCGACACCGGTACAGATGATTGCAAGCAGGCGTGGCAGCCTGGAAATCAAAAAGATTTCCAATTGTTCCATATTTCCACGGAACAATTCTATAGGGGTCACATCAATCACACCCACAAATAAAGACACCGCTGACAGAACCAGAAGAAGTGCTGCAAGGATGATTGTTGACATCCGCTCTTTCATAAATTTCCTCCTTTTAAAAGTTAGCTCAAACTAACTCGTAGTTAAAATAAAATGTGCCTGATCACTGCCAAAATCATTTTCTGTGTGGTCACAGCACATTTTCACGTTAGTTTAAACTAACTTATTTGTTTTGTCAAGTATTTTTATATATCTATTGACACATTTACTATGTTTACACCAATAGTTTTATAATATATAATCAAAACATAATAACTGCACATGGGGAAAGTGTCAACCTTTTATCGTGCGAGCTGTCAACGAAACAATATCACGCGACAATACATGAGTATTACCACTCTGTTACAATTCATCGAGTAGAAAGGACGTGTTACTATGGCAATACCACAAAAACAAATTTACACAGAAATTGATTATTATGCTCTTCCTGAAGATGTACGAGCCGAACTGATAGACGGTCAGATTTATTACCAGGCTGCTCCGAGCCGTATTCATCAGGAAATACTAAGCGAATTACACGCCGCAATACATCAATATATCAAATCAAAAAGCGGCTCCTGCAAGGTCTATCCTGCCCCGTTTGCAGTCAAATTGTGGGAGGAAAAAAGAACCATTGTCGAACCTGATATAAGTGTTATATGTGACCGCAACAAGCTTACAGAAAGAGGCTGCACAGGTGCGCCAGACTGGATTATTGAAATCATATCCCCTGGTAATTCCAGTCATGACTATATAAGAAAATTGAATCTTTATGCTGATGCAGGAGTTCGGGAATATTGGATTGTAAACCCTATAAATAACACTGTACTCGTATATTACTTGGAAGAAAGCAAGTTTGAGGTGTCTTCCTATACCTTCCAGGATAAAATAAAAGTCAATATTTATGACGATTTATGGATTGACTTCGTGGAAATCAACCCATAATTATTTTTTCATCTGGCAGCAGGTTTTCTTTTCTTTCCTGCTGCCACATCTTTAATTAACTCTATGTAAATACACAGGAACCGCATATTTACAGCACTTTCATCACATCATTATCAAGTATTTTTATATTACATATTTTTCATTGAATACCATACTTTATTATGCTAAAATATATACATTCAGATTGAATGGAATCGTTCATAGAATAGAAATAATCAGGAGGACATGAAAATGAGTAAAACAGATGAAGTAAGAAAAGCAATGGTCGATGCAATGAAAGCAAAAGATAAAGACACAAAAGATACACTTTCTCTTTTACTTGCTGCGTTAAAGAACAAAGCCATCGATAAAAGAGCTGATTTGACTGAAGAAGAAGAGGTTCAGGTCATCTTAAAGGAGATCAAACAGACAAAAGAATCGTTGGAGATGACGCCTTCTGACCGCACAGATATGATTGAAGAGTGCAAAAGACGACTTGCAGTGCTGGAGACATTTGCTCCGAAGATGATGGATGCCGACGAGATCAAAGCAGTTGTGGAAAGCGTTTTGAGCGAGCTTGGAATCACTGCTCCGACAGCCAAAGATAAAGGACGGATCATGAAAGAACTGATGCCGAAAGTAAAAGGAAAAGCAGACGGAAAGCTTGTCAACGAGATCGTTGGTTCTTATATGACAGCATAGAAAAAGACGGGGATGCCCGTCTTTTTCTATGCATAATGGTATTTTTTGTGCTGACTTTTAAAGTAGCCGACAGATATGAACAGCGTCACAAATTCCGCCAGCGGAACAGACAGCCAAACACCCGTCACACCCATCACCAATGGCAGTACAAGGATACTCACCACGATGAAAATAAACGTCCTGCAAAACGAGATGATCGCAGATCTTTTCCCATCACCAAATGCAGTAAACATCGCAGACGCAAAAATATTGATTCCCGCAAATATGTAATTAAAAGAAAACAAGAAAAATCCATCTGCTGCAATTTCATATGTCCTTGAATCTCTTCCACTGAAGATTCCTACTATCGGTTCTGCAAAGACAAGCGCCATCACAAGAATCACAATAGAAGATACCGTGATGAAGTACATGCAGATTTTATAAATTCGTTTCAGTTGGTCATAATTTTTGTCCCCGTAATTAAAACTGAACACCGGAGCCACTCCCATTGAAAATCCCAGATACATTGATGTGAACAAAAACTGACCGTACAGCACGATCGTAATTGCTGCCACACCGTCTTCCCCGAGGAGACGCAGCATCGTCAGGTTAAATAAAAAGGTTACAATCGCCATTGAAAGATTGCTCACCATCTCCGAAGAGCCATTTCCACAGCTTTCCAGCAATACTGTTCTGCGAAATACCGGTCGTACAAAATAAAGCCCCTTTTTGATTACGAAAAAGTACACAATTCCAACAACCGCCATGATCGTCTGTCCAATTCCGGTTGCAAGAGCCGCTCCAATCACGCCCATTCCCATAGGTCCCATAAACAGATAATCTAAAATGACATTGGTAACTCCGCCTGTAATCGTTAAAACCAATCCGAGTGTCGGCTTTCCCGCAGTCACAAAAAATACCTGAAAAAACATCTGCATCATCGTCAGCGGTCCAAACAGTAAAAGAACACCCAAATATCGTTTACAGTCTGAAAGAATCAGAGGTGTCGCTCCAAGCACATTGCAAAGCGGTTCCAAAAACAGTATCCCGACCGCTAAAATCACCACTCCTACCAGAAAGCTCACCAATGCGATCAAAGAAAAATTTTCCCTTGCCTCACTTTCTTTTTTCTCACCAATCTGACGTGCGACAATGGCGCTCCCACCTGTTGATAGCATAATCCCGCATGCAAACATCAGATTGATGACCGGATAAACGATATTGACCGCGGACAACGCATTGCTCCCGACAAGTCTGGATACAAAAATTCCGTCTACAATCGTATATAAAGACATAAATACCATCATCACCATCGTCGGGAATGCAAACTTCAGCAATGAAAACACATTAAATTTCTGCGCTATTGAATTCGTCATATTTCATCTCATCCTCCAATTGTATATTGATTTTTTCCAATCTGTACCCTATCATAAACTATAGGGTAACGCGATAGTCAAGGGAGGTTTTACAAAAATTGGAGAAAAAATTAAAATCGAATCGAGATGCCTATCTGACAACCGGAGAATTTGCAAAACTTGCAGGTGTCTCCAAGCACACATTGTTTCACTATGATAAAATCGGGCTTTTATCACCGGAAATCAAACTCCCCGAAAATCAATATCGCTACTACTCCATCTCACAGCTGGAGCTTTTGGAAATCATCACCTTATTAAAGGAACTTGATATGCCGCTGTCTGAGATCAAATCATATCTGGACAACCGGACAACATCGCTTTTCATTGAGCTGCTCACCAAAGAGCAGACACTTATCCGTGAAAAAATCCAGGCGATGCAGCAGATGGAGCGTTGGATTCAAGAAGAACTTGCGCTGCTTCACAATGTATCTGCATCTGCATTGGACGATATTTCTGTTATTCATTTTCCGGCAAAATATATGCTTACCACACCTGTGCATTCCCTGCACGACAAAGAAATTGCAAAAACGATCCGAGACCTCATTCTTTACGGCAATGAACATCAGATTCAAAGTCCTTACGGAGTCGGGGGAATCCGCGACCTTTCTTCGCTCGATTTAACGACAGAAGAGTATACCGATTTCTATCTGCTTTTAGACCATAGGCCAGAGAATGTTCCGCTTTGTGTCCGGGAATCCGGACACTATCTTCGTGCATTTCACTGTGGAGGCTACGAGACCATCCATACGACCTATGAAAAAATGCTGCAATATGCATCTGAAAACGCCTTAGAGCTGACTGGTATATTTTACGAAGATGTTCTGATTGACACGATCACCGAAAAAAAGGAGGAAGATTATATCCTCCAGATCAGCTGTAAATTAAAAAAGGGATAGGAGAACTCCAAATTGTTCTCCCCTCCCTGTTTCTAGACAGCCTCTATCAAAAAACCTTTTGCTCTGAGCATTTCTTCTATCTCATCTAATATTTCTTCACTCTCCGCACTCACTGTATGGTAATGATAGTTTGAAGTAATATTTTTCAGTGGACTTGATTTTCCACTTTTGATGTCTTCTATAAATGCTGCCGCTTTTCTTCTTGAGTGTATGCCAAGCGGCGCTTCCATATGACCGTATACTCTGTGGTTTACCATCACATTTTCCACGCATCCTCCCAAATCCACAATCTCATACAACTCCTCCTCCGTCTGCTCATCAGTATGCTGCACCTTAAACACACGGCTGATTGCTTTTTGCGTATTCAGTATATATCCTCTGTTCGTTGAGATAATATCATAACCTGCTGTGCGGATCAGCGCAATATCCTGCACGATCACCTGCCGGCTCACACCATAAAGTTCCGCCAGCTTTTTTCCTGACACAGGTTCCTTACTCTCCTGTATCTGACGAACAATCTGCTCTCTTCTCTGCGAACCATTCACAAACCTTCACCTCCTGTTTTTGCATCACTGGTTCTATTATACTACATGAAGGTTCTTTAAGGAAATATCTAAAATTGGTGCAGAGTGTGTCAATGCTCCGCTGGAAATATAGTCTACCCCAAGTGACGTCAGGCGGGCAATATTTTCTTTTGTCACATTTCCGGAACATTCTGTCTCAGCTCTCCCGTCAATGATACGGATTGCCTCCGCCATCTCCTCTGTGGACATATTGTCAAGCATAATAATATCTGCTCCCGCCTCCACAGCTTCTTTTACCATCTCCAGCGTTTCTACTTCCACTTCAATCTTTCGCACAAACGGCGCATATTCTTTTGCCATGCGCACTGCATTCGCCACACTTCCGGCTGCCCCGATATGATTATCTTTTAAAAGGACACCGTCTGACAGATTATAGCGATGATTGTAACCGCCTCCCGCACGCACCGCATATTTTTCAAAAATACGCATATTCGGCGTCGTCTTTCTCGTATCTAAAAGCTTTGTACCGGTTCCCTTTAAAAGATCTGCAACGGAGCGTGTGTATGTTGCGATTCCGCTCATTCTCTGCAGATAATTCAACGCCACTCGCTCTCCTGATAAAAGTACACGAATGTCGCCGACCACTTTTCCCATCAGTTCTCCATTCCTCACCTGATTCCCGTCTTTACAATATAATTCCACCTTTGTATTCTCATCCAAAAGATGGAACACCCGTTCAAACACATCTAATCCGGCAATCACTCCATCCTGCTTACAAATCAATTCTACCTCTCCTGTGACCGCTTCTTTCATCACGGCATTCGTTGTCACATCTTCGCTGGAGATATCTTCTCTCAACGCCTCCAAAATCAAATGATCCACTTGAAGATCCATCGTAATTTTATTCATCTTTCTATTTCCTTTCTTATCGGTTTGCTCCAATTTTTTTTGCTGCACGTTTCGCAAATACAAGGCTTTCCAACAGCGAGTTACTTGCCAGACGATTGGCGCCGTGCACTCCGTTGCAGCTTGTCTCGCCTGCTGCATACAGATGCTCCATCGATGTCAGGCTGTCAGAATCCACCCAGATGCCACCCATAAAATAGTGCTGTGCCGGTACAACCGGAACCCACTCTTTCGTGGCGTCGTATCCTTCCTCCAGACATTGTTGATAAATATGTGGGAAATGTTTTCGTATCGTCTCCTCTGAAATATGTTCCATCGACAACCACACGAACTCTGTATGATCTTTCTCCATCTGCTCCTGAATTGCCTTAGTCACAACGTCTCTCGGAAGAAGTTCATCTACAAAACGCTTTCCTTCTTTGTTATATAACACTGCCCCTTCCCCGCGCACTGATTCTGATATCAGAAATCGTCTTCCCGGTTTCTTCGAATACAGTGTTGTCGGATGAATCTGCACGTAATCCAAATGCTCCAGACGAATTCCATGCTCTTTTGCAATTCGAAGCGCATCTCCTGTCAGATGTGCAAAATTAGTAGAATGCTTGTAAGTTCCGCCGATTCCTCCGCTTGCTAAAATCGTATCCTTTGCATGGAGATAAATGATTCCTTCCTCATTTTCAGCAACAATTCCTGCACATCGTCCTTCTTCTTCTAAAATATCCGTCATCGTAGTATACTCAAAAATCGACACATTCTCAAGTTCTTTCACTCGCTCCAAAAGTTTGCTTGTAATCTCTTTTCCGGTCACATCCTCATGGAATAAAATACGCGGCGCAGAGTGCGCACCTTCTCTTGTATATAAAAACTCCCCGTTTTCCTGTTCAAATTCCACTCCATATCCCACAAGATCTTCAATCACCTGACGGGAATTGCGAATCATAATATCGACCGATTCTTTTCGGTTCTCATAATGTCCCGCTTTCATCGTATCTTCAAAATAGCTTTCATAGTCATCCTCATCTCGCTGTACACAGATTCCCCCCTGTGCAAGAAAAGAGTCACTGCTCTCTATATCTGATTTTGTAATCATCACAATCTTTTTTTCCGCCGGCAGATTCAGCGCACTGAAAAGTCCTGCCACTCCTGTTCCGACTATGACGACATCTGTATTGATATCCATATTTCCTCCTTCACTGCAAACACGGTTATTTTGCAAGCTCCAACATCCTCTCCAATGCTTTTCCCGATTCTTCTCTTACTTTCTCTGTCACGTGCACTTCATTTTCCCCTGTCTTTAATACATGCAATACCTTTTCCAATGTGATCTTCTTCATGTCCATGCAGACAGGCTCAGTCTCTGTAAAATAAAATTGTTTATCCGGGTTTCTCATCTCTAATTCATAGCGCACTCCATTTTCCGTACAGATAATAAATTCTTTTTTGGGGCTTTGAGTGGCATACGAAATGATTCCCGATGTGCTGCCGATGTAATCGGAAATCTCGCAGATTGCTTCCGGACATTCTGGATGTGTCAATATTTCCGCCTCCGGATGCAATTCTTTTACCCGCTTCACCTCTCTAAGCTTCATGTGTTCATGCACCGGACAATATCCCTGATTGAATACAAACTCCTTTTCCGGCACTTGTTGGGCCACATACCTTGCCAGGTTTTTATCAGGAATAAAGAAAATGTGCTTGTTCGGCAATGCTTTCACGATCTGCACCGCATTCGCCGATGTCACACACACATCCGAGTGACGTTTTAATTCCGCTGTCGAATTAATATAACATACAACCGCCAAATCTTCATATGTATCACGCATTTTCTGAATGGTCTGTGCATCTGCCATATGTGCCATCGCACAATCTGCTGACTTGTCCGGCATCAGCACGGTCTTATCCAGATTAAGTATCTTCGCACTTTCTCCCATAAACGCCACCCCGCAAAACACAATGGTCTGCTCTTTTAATCCAACCGCTACTTTGCTCAGATAAAAAGAATCTCCAATGTAATCTGCTATCTGCTGTACTTCTAGATTCACATAATAATGTGCAAGAATCACTGCATTTTTTTCTTTTTTCCATTTCTTAATTTCATCAATCATATCCATGCTTTTCTTCTCCTTATGTAAACTTCCATTATTATAGCACTGTATTTTACAGGTGACAAGACACATGCTTTTACAAAAAAGAAGGATTTACACATGAATTTTTATCGATTCTGTGCAAATCCTTCCTATTTTCTCGAAAAAATATGTTTTAAAAACACATACATCACAATGGCAAACGCAATCAGATAACCAAATGCTCCCAGTGCCGGAATCCCCCAAATCTTAGGTTTCATGTTCGTTGTACAGATAATGCTGGAACTGATCAACAGCGCCATCACCCAAAGTCCCATCACAACATTTCTCACAAGTCTTCGCAGCAGTCTCTCCAACTCCATCGATGCATGCAGATCCAGATTAATCTTTGTCTGCCCCTTCAGGTATCCCTGTAAAATATCAGAGATCAGTGACGGAATATTGATTGCTTTATGAAACGATCTGTAAATTGTCTTACCGCCATTTTTCAATTCCTGCTTCCAGTCTTTTTCCTTCAGCATCTTTCCTGCCATATGTCTGGAGGCTATCTCCACCATGTTCAATTCCGGCGCAATATCAGCAAGCACCCCTTCCATATGGGTCAGTCCCCTTGCAAGCATCGTCAGTCCATGCGGCATGATAATCTTATTTTCCTTCATCACTTCCATGAGACTCATCGTCACTTTGGCAATATCAATGCTCCCCATATCGGCAGTACCATACTGTGAGAGCAAATTGCTGATTCCTTCATACAGGCAGCTTTGATCCGGTGGCTCCTTAAAATCTCCAAGCGCCATCACCGCATCCTGAATCATTCCGATATCACTCATAGCAATTCCTTCTACCGCATTTCCAATCAGTTCTCGATCACGTTCTGTGAGACGCCCCATCATCCCCATGTCAATCCAGATAATCTTTCCGCCCCGAATCTTTACATTGCCGGGGTGTGGATCCGCATGAAAAAATCCGTCATCCATCACCTGCTTGATATAGTTGTCAATCAGCTTGATACCTACCTCTTCTAAATCATATCCGTCTCTCAGAAGATTTTCTTTATCATCGACGGCATATCCGTCAATATATTCCATCACCAGCACATAGCGGTTCGTGTACTCATGGTACATCTTGGGTGCTCCAACAAACACAATATCTTTATTTCTTCTTGCAAACTCCTCCAGGTTAGATGCCTCTGTCAGAAAATTCATCTCTTCTCTTGTAACTGCCCACAGTTCATCAAGTACCATGTCAAGATCAACCATACCCTTTAAGCTGACTGGCGGAAGTAACTTTACCGCACGATGCAAAAGTCCGATATCTCTTGCCATCTTATCGTAGATCCCTTTTCGCTGTATCTTTACAACAACTTCCTCTCCATCTCTCAAGACTGCTTTATGCACTTGTGCGATAGAGGCTGAGCCAAGTGGTAATTCTTCAATCTTTTTAAAAATCTCTTTCCATGGACAGCCGTACGCCTCCCGCAATACTTCCTCCACCTCCGAAAACGACATCGGCGCCACCTCAGAGCGAAGACGCATCAGCTCATCACAATACCGCTTTGGCAAAATATCAGAATGCATCGACATAATCTGTCCTAATTTGATAAACGTCGGTCCCAAATCTTCCAAAATCAGACGTAGCTTCTCCGGGGATACTCCTCTGGTAATATTATGCTTTCGGAGTACCCCTGTCATCTCTTTCAATCTTTCTTTGTATTCCTGCGATTCCTGTCTGCCCATCTGTCACATCTTCCTATTCTGTCTAGAGCTCTTCATCCGGTTGCTGCTCAGTCTCAGATTGTTCTCCTTCCATAGCATTCAGTCTCTCCTTCAACGCTTCGATCTGTTCCGGCGTCATCTTTTCCAATAGTTCGTCCAGTTCTTCCGGAGAAGTCGGTTTCACTGACACATTCACATTCTCTTTGACCGTCTTTTTGATATTGTGCTTCAGTTCCTCATTCAATGCTTTCCCCTGCTCTACCGTTAATTCTCCTTTTTCTACCATATCATCCAATAACTCTTTTGATTTTTCCGCAGTTGTTGCTGCCGCACCGATTCCTGCCAACAATAGTTTTTTTACGCTTTCTCCAAATCCTTCCATCATTCTGTCTCCTTTCATTTTGCCATGAAATTCTTTGTTTATATAAGTTCTAACACTTTCGGGACAAAAATCAAAAGTCCCACTCCTGCTGCCATAATTGCCGCAATCAAAACTGCCCCCGCCGCTGTATCTTTCGCAAGCTTTGCAAGCGGCCTTCTCTCTTCTGTGACAAGATCTACCACCGCTTCCATCGCCGTATTGACAAGTTCCAGTGACAGAATCATTCCAAACAGAATCAGACAGATACACCATTCAGAAACTGAAATTCGAAACACAAATCCTGCCGCAACAACACATAGCATTGTCAGACAATGAATCTTCATATTTCGTTCTTTTTTGATTCCGGTAAAAATTCCTTCAAAAGCATATCCAAAACTCTTATATAATGGATTCTTCTTTTGTCCCTTCACAAACTTCACCTTCTTGTCCTAAATTTGTTTTTATTATACTACAAAAAACTCCCCAGTGAAACCGGAGAGTTCTAAAAACATCATAATCTTTATTGATTTTTTCTTTCGACTTCATATATCGCTTTGCAATCCTTCCCAACCTCTTTCCATATAAAGTTGTTTTACAATTTCTTCCAATTTTCTCCGGCTTTTCCTATCCGGTACCTGTCTGCAAAAATCTTTCACCCACTGTTCCTGCTGATCTTCATCTGTTTCCGATGGATCATAAGGTACAATGCTGCTTGTCTCATCATACAATCGCTGCAACTGTTGAAACTGCTCCCTGAACTGTCCGGCATATTTGTTCCAAATCTCCAGCCCGTAAAGCTTTAGTCCCAAAAAATCAGTAATATAGTTCAATCTGTCAAGATCCGAAAATGTCATTTTTTCTTTTCCCTGCAAGATGCGCCTGTCCCTATTTCCACATAAAAATAAAAATGCAAACCGTTCCATATCCACTTGATGCACCATCATCACCTTCCTTTTTTGTGTTCCACTTCATCTCCCTTTTACAATCGATTGTATTCCTAATTTCATGTAAAATCAATAGAGAAAGTGCAAAAAGTGAGACAGATATGCAAGTCCCTTTTTTATATAATTTCTTCTAACAATCGTTCCCACTGTGCCACGATTTTGTCTAGTGCAAATTTTTGTCTGCTCTTTTCCCCCTGCTGTGCAAACTTTTTGCGCAAAGCATCTTTTTGAATGAGCAGTTCTATCTTTTCTTCCATCTGCTCTAAGTCAAACGGCGGAATCAAAAATCCGGTTTTCCCATCTTCGATAATCTCTGCTGGTCCGGTCTGAATGTCAAAGCTAATACTCGGCACTTTGTATCCTGCCGCCTCCAGAAGAACCATCGGAAGCCCTTCTGCTCTGGACGTCATCACATAAAAGCCAACATGATTGACTCCAAAGAATCTTTTAAATCTCCGCGAATCACATTCATCATCAACATACGAAGATTTTTTCTATCACTGACCGCCAGCGCCTCCTCAATCGGTACCATGTTGCGTTCACGCTCTTCATCTGCTTTCAGATGCGTCTTAATGCGCTCTTTACTGAAAATCACATCTTCCAAATCTACCTCCTGCCGAAAAATCGTTCGATAGACAAGCTGACTGCACGCAAAGAACAGTGGTCCTATAACCGGGCAGAGCACCATAACGGCAAGCCGCATTCTCCATGTCGTTTTGTTTTCCTTTGCTTTCCACAAAAAACACAAGATCGAGATCAAAAAATTTAATCCCCATATTACGCAAAACAACATTTCCTCTCTGTCCATCATCCCGTCACCTCCCTATTCCTCAGTTCACAGTTACATCCCTGCTCTTGGAATCTTGCGATAACCCATTTTGCATTTTCCTCGCTGGTATTTGGAAGCAGTACATATAGCCCATCTTGCAGCACGCCCAGATAATCGGTCTGGCGAAGCAGCGAACTGAAGGCATGCGCGGTGTCCTCATACGTTCGCGCTGCATCTTCTATCTTTAAAAGAGAACATTCTGTCCATCCTTTACCCTTTGCATCGAAAAACGCATTCACAAGTCTTTCAAAAGCTTCCTGCTCTAAAATATTTGTATCTGCCACATATCGGTTTTCATGCAGCGCTTCCAGATAACGACTTGCACGAACTGCGGCATTTTGCACAAGAGAACCGATAATCATCAATCGGTTCGATTCTGCCAGATTCATCCGTTCCCATGGAATCCCCCACAGCATCATAATAATCTGCATCTGTTCTTCCGCATATACCCCGACCGCCATCAAGGGATACCTGTTGTCCATTGTCCGATTGATATACACGCGGCGTTCCTTCAGTTCTCCATACAGTTCTTTCATATCTGTGTACTTAATGGAATTTCCCATCTTCTTTGCAGTATCAGATGTGAAAGAAAACAGACGCGCATAGTCTCCATTTGCTACAGTATAAATTGCAGCATCGGGCGTATCCATCAAATGTGACAGCACATGCGCCGCATAGAAAAGCACCTCCTCCGGACCATGTTGATCAAGTTCTGACACAATCGCATAAATTTTCCCAAGGCTGTCTTTCTGATTCACAATCTGGCGTTCAAACATATGCTTCATTCGCACATTTCTCTCATTGATATCGATCATATCTCCAAGCTGCCCGTTCAGATAACCAATTTCTTCTTTGTCCTTCTCTTTTATGTAGCGGATTTGATCCCGCATATATCCAACAACCATTCCGAGTATAAACAGCTGAGCCATCCAGACATACGTACCGTAATCCATCAGGACTTCAAATCCACTTCGGTCATACATCTGTCGGAAACAATATCCAACCACGGCAAGCAGCGCTGAAAAAATCGCCTGTTGCTGCCCATATACGATTGCAAACAAAAGCACATATAACAGATAAAAGTCTAATTTATTGTAATACGCACTGGAAACAGCCCTGTTATTCAGCATAAAAAACACTCCAAAGCAAAACAGGTTTTCCAGATACGGGATGAGCAAACGTACAATGTTTTTTATCATTTTCCACGTGCGGCTGCCAATACTTCCCCCGGCATCTTCCTTCTTCAGAAATCTCCTGCTATGTTTCTTCATGTATTTGACTGTTCTTTTTACACCTTCTTCACTTGGAACAAACACTTTGTGTGGAAATTCGCATTTATAACGCTCGGTACTTAATACCCGGCGATATCCCTCTCCCACCGTATTGTCCACCAGTTCCATTCCCGTCCCCGCATACTTTTGAATCTGTCTTGCCAGTTCCATCTGTGTAATGCTTTCTCCTGATGCAATGTTGTAAGTCGCATGTAATAGATTCTCCGCTTTGATAATCTGGTATGTAAACTCTACTGCATCACTCATATACAAAAGAGAAAATACATTTCGACTGTTCGCAGAAATCTTGCCGGTCTTTAGCGCCTCCAGCATCATCTGAAAACAAGGATTCTCTTCCTGTCGTTCTTTCTTTGGTTCCCCGTAGAGGTGGTCAAATCTCAAAACAACCGTGTTGCTCCCACTCGTCTCTCGATAACTACGGCACAATTCCTCTCCCTGCGCCACTGCCATCGTGCGGAAACTTCCTGTTGACAATTTTAGAGCGAACATAAAAAGAACTAACTCGTATTTCTGTTAGTTCATTTCTATACTTATGTATTTTTCATCGCAACACTTCCTACGATATCCGCCACATGTTCACAGGCATCCGCACATTTTTCAAGATATGTGTAAATCTCTCTCCAGGCAATCACATTTCTGACATCCTTCTCTTCCACATGCAATTTTCTCATGCTGGAAATAAACAGATCATCTTCTTTTTCTTCCAATGTATTCAATCGGATAATACTCTGTTTGAGTTCTTTAGAATGTTTGAAATTCTTAAATTCTTTCAACAGATTCTGAAGTTCTTCACAGCATTCAATGACCACATTCAGCATGCTGAAGACTTCCTCGCGCATCTCCTGTACATTGTTGATATAAACACGGATCAACACTTCCTCAATTTTATCTGTCACATCATCAATGTGATGGCTGAGCGCGATGATATCTTCCCTTTCAATCGGAGTAATAAATGCCTTCGCAAGTTTGTCTGTGATCTCGTGTCTGTGCGTATCTGCCTCACGCTCAATTTCATGAACTTCCTCCATACGCTTTGAGATTTCTGCTGGTTGAAAATCCGTCAGTATCTCTTTCAATAAATACGCTTCTTTGCATGCGTATTCCGCACATTTAATAAAATTGTCAAAGTAATAATCATCCTGTTTTTTTGACATTGCCATCTTCCTCCTTTTATCCAAACATGTACATAAATATTTTTGCCATACAAAAACTGATCAATCCACAGCCTGGAAATGTAAAGATCCAGGTTAGCATCATATCCTTTACAACCGAAAAATTAATAGCCGAAAGTCTTTTTACTGCCCCTACTCCCATAATCGCACTTGTCTTTGTGTGCGTTGTCGAAACCGGAACTCCCATCAGGCTCGAATACAGCAGACAGATTGCTCCCGCAAGGTCAGCAGAAAATCCCTGATAACGTTCCAGTTTTACCATATTCATTCCTACGGATTTGATAATCTTCTCTCCTCCTACGCTGGTTCCCACACCCATAACAATACTGCACAAAAGCATCAGCCACACCGGAATTTCCATACCATTTACAGAATTATGTCCTCCCGCAAATGCAATCCCTAAAAACAAAACACCTATGAACTTCTGTCCATCCTGTGCACCATGCATAAAACTCATAGCTGCGGCACCGGCAATCTGTGCCCCTCCGAAAAAGCGGTTTGTTTTTCGGCGATCCATTGCCCTGCACAAAACAGTAAGCAATTTGCACACTGCCCATCCTGTTACAAATCCCAAAACCAAACTCAGCACAAGTCCGTACAACACTTTTTTCCATTCATCAAAATTAATTCCGCTCACTCCATGCTGAATGGCGATTGCCGCTCCTGACAATCCTGCAATCAGGCTGTGGCTCTCACTTGTCGGTATTCCGAAAAACGAGGCTGCTGTACTGTAGATTACAATGGATAACAATGCTGCGCACAGCGCAATCAAAGCTTCGTTTGTGTGATCCCCAAAATCCACCATGTTACTGATTGTAGATGCAACAGAACTATTGATCTGTGTCATCACAAAGACACCGAGGAAGTTGAACACCGCACTCATCATGATTGCGGCACGCACAGGCATGCATCTGGTAGCTACACAAGTGGCGATCGCATTCGGTGCATCTGTCCAGCCATTTACAAAAATAACTCCCAATGTAAGTAAAACTGTGATAAACAGCATCGGATTTCTCACGATCTCCTGCCAGAAATTTATAAATGTCATTTCCATAATCTTTCCCTCCGGCATCTAAATCTCATTTGCAAAAACATCAATGTTATCTACTTTTCCGATGACTACAATGATATCTCCCTGACACAAACGATAATCTGGCATCACTTCAATATCTGTCTCATCTCCATCTTCAATCGCAATAATGTTTAGTCGATATTTCTGACGAATCTCTGTCTCTTCTATGGTTTTACCAATCAACCGATCCGGAACCTGTATCTGACGGATTTCGACCTGATTACATAAAGAAACATAATCAAGAAAATTATTGGACAATAGCTTTTTCCCTAGTCGGAGTGCCATATCCCGCTCTGGATATACGACTTCCGCACCTATCTTTTCAAGCACTGCTCCTTGCTCAGGGCTCAGCGCTTTTGCAATGACACGAGGCACCCCTAACTCTATCACACTCATCGTTGTCAATACACTGACATCCACTTTCTCGCCAATACAAATAATGACTACATCACAATTTTGTATCCCAATTTCTTTTAACGTATCTGCACTAAGATCATCCGTTACAAAAGCACAATCTGTATACTGACGCATCTCTTTTACTTTTTTCTCATCTTTATCCACTACGATTACTTCATTTCCCGATTTTGCAAGCATCATTGCCAAAGCTTCTCCAAAGCGTCCCAGACCAATGACCCCATATGCTGTTTCTAATTTTTTTTTCATTCTCTTATTTTCTCCCTTTTCTTATCCTATTGCAACTTCCTCTTCCGAATATCTCGCTCTTGGCTCTGTCCGACTCACCCACATAGAAAGCAATGTAATGATTCCAACTCTTCCTATAAACATAACTAAGATAATAACACCTTTTCCTGCTATGCTGAGCTCAGGAGTAATTCCTGTAGAAAGTCCAACGGTTCCGAAAGCGGAAACCACTTCAAACAGAAGCTGCATAAAACTATATTCCGGCTCCAATATACACATAAAAAACACAGCGATACATACAACCGTTCCCGAAAGTATCGTAATCATAAACGCTTTTGTAATATTCTGCTCTGATATATTCCGATGAAACGCATGTACCATTCCTTTCGTACATGTTCCCCTTATCTTCTGAAACATGATAAAGAATGTACTTGTCTTAATACCCCCACCTGTGGAACCGGGAGAAGCACCTATGAACATCAAAATACACAATACAAATAAACCTGCGTTTGTAAACTCTCCAATCGGGTATGTGGAAAATCCGGCTGTTCTTGCAGAAACACTTTGAAAGAACGCTCCTAGCCATGTAACGTTTTCGGTCAACTTCAATATAACCGTTCCAGCAACTATCAAAATGAAACTTGTGACAATGACCACCTTAGAATGTAAAGTCAATTTGCGAAAACGTTTTTGCTTTAACATATCCAAAATCACAAGGAATCCCAATCCTCCAAAGATAATCAGAATACAGGTTGTCAGATTCAAAAGAACATTATCCTGATAAATCGTAAGGTTCCTAAGTCCTCCTAAAATATCAAATCCTGAGTTATTAAATGCCGCAATTGAATGGAATATACTGATTCCCACTGCATGAACCGTATCGTAATCCTGGCTGAAAACAAAAAAACTTAAGATAGCGCCTCCGGCTTCAAAGCACAGCGTCATTAGCAATACCGCTTTCACCAGCTTCACGATACCCTTATAGCTTTCGATATTCAGGGCTTCTTTCACCATCATTCGGCTCTTGATTCCGATTCTTTTTCTTGCCACAAGCATAAGCCCCACGCCAAGCGAGGTTACTCCCAGCCCGCCAATCTGTATTAATGCTGCCACAATCCCCTGACCAAAGGCAGTGAAATGATCTGCTGTATCAATCGCGATCAAACCTGTTACGCACACTGCGCTGGTAGAGGTGAATAACGCATCGATGGCAGATACTTCTGCTCCATCTTTTACGGATATCGGAAGGAGCAGCAAAATCATACCAAACAGTATGACAGCTGCAAATCCTCCCACAATCATTCTTCCTGGAGGCTGATTTCTTAAAAACATACTTATCTTTTTCATTTTCATTTTCCTTTTCCTCCTGTCTTTCTTTTCTGAATCCTTTCTTTATGTTCTTCCCACCATACCCATAGTGGTCCGGCTATACAAATGGAAGAATAACATCCCGAAATGAGTCCTGCTAAAAGTGGAAGTGAAAAATTCGTGATGGATTCCATTCCATACACTACGGAAACTACAAAAATAACAAATGCGCACAGAACCACGGTAAATGCTGTGTTTATAGAGCGTTGCAAGGTCTCTGTCGTACTGATATCCACCAGCTCTGCCAGTGTGCTTTTATTTTTTGCACCATTTCTGTGTTCCCTGATTCTATCATATAACACGATTGTATCGTTGATCGAATATCCGATAATCGTCAAAGTAACAGCCACAAATGCATCGTTCACAGGAATCTTGAAAATTCCAAAGATAAACAACACAATAAGTATATCGTGAAGCAACGCGATCACTGCCGTAACTCCTGACGCCAGTCCTCCTAATGCTGAAAACCGCACTCGGATATACACTACAATAAACAGGAATGACAAAACAATCGCAATCGCTGAGTTTTTCAATGCCTTCGCACCAATATATGGTTCTATCGCCGATGTCTCCGCCGTCTCAAACTGATTTGTATTTCCCTCATTGATCGTATTCAGGATCTCTTTTTGTTGTTCCGGTGTCAGTCCTTTCTTCCCTGATAATGTAATTACCAGATTCTTTTCCCCTGTAGCCGAATTTTTTGCAGTCTGCACATTGACGTTTCTGTCTACAACATCCTGAACCTCTTTTTGGTTCTTTCCGGTATCAGCCTCTCCGCTATATGTATATCTTAAGATGACTCCGCCGGTGAACTGGGTATCTAATTTCATTCCATTTACCGAACTCCAAATCAATCCAGCCATAAGCAGCAAAACACTTGTCAGGAAGAAATATTTTTTTGTTTCTGCAAATTTCAGAATCTTTTTTTCTTTCTTTTTGCGGAACCATTTTTCCTGATTGAAGATCTTATATCTTATAACCGAATTCAACATATATCTGGACATCCATACACCTGCAAGCAGATTGATGATAACTCCTAAGAGCAGTGTATATCCAAAGCTCAGCATCGTGCCGGAGCCTAGCACCATCAAAATTCCAGCTACTACAGCCGTCGTAACATTTCCATCCAAAACAGATGAAAAAGCACGCTTATATCCATTCTTTACCGCCGTTCGGACCGAATTTCCTTTTTTCAGCTCCTCACTGATTCGCTCACTGATAATAATATTGGCATCCACCGCCATGCCCGCTGATAAAATTAACCCTGCAATTCCGGGCAGTGTGATTGTATACTGCGGAACCGAAATAACTAAAACCTGTAGCGCGACCTGAAATGCCAGTGTCAGACAGCTGATCACTCCCGGAAGGCGATACCACGCAATCATAAACAGGCAAGTCAATACCAATGCAATCTCAGCAGCCAGTGCCATCGCATTTAACGCCTTATTTCCAAGTGTCGGGCTGATTGTATTGTAATTGGTCGTCTCCATTGAAAACGGAAGCGCTCCTGAATTAATCTTATCGGAAAGATTCTGCGCTTCTTCCTGTGAAGCCATCCCTGTAATTTCAGCTTTCCCGCCTGTTATTTTTGCATTGACAGTTGGATTTGAAATCAACTCTTCATCCATATAAATCCCCATAGTCTGTCCGACAAGCTTCTCTGTCGCATCTGCAAATTTCTTTGCCCCCTTACTCGTAAATTCCAGCTCTACGACATACCGATTCTGTTGATCCACCGCCACCTGACTTTTGGAAACATCCGACCCTTTCACATACACTGTGTTATCTTCTCCTCGAAATGTCAACTCTGCCATCTCTCCAAGTTCCTGAATGGCGGTTTCCGGATCAAAGTCTTTTTCATCTGATTTCCACGGAAATCTCACAATAATATCTCCCGCCTTTTCGTCCACCGTTACTTCTCTGTCTAAAATATTCTGTGCATCCAATCGGGTCTCTATTACATCTCTTGCCATTTCCAACTGTTCCTTAGTCGGCTTTGTTTTTAACCCCGCCGGTTCAAAGACCGCCTCTACGCCTCCGCGAATGTCGATTCCAAAACGCATATCGCGAATTCCTTTGATACTGTCTCCGCATCCAAAGATTGCCAGGCACACAAAAAAAGCGATTACTACAAGAGCAATCCAAATATGTAATTTTTTATTTTTCATTTTCTCGCTTTCCTTTTTTACTTCTCTCTAATCTTTAAAGGAAAAAGCAAGTCCTCTCTTTTTTCCCATCCTTTTTGAGCAAAACACTTTGCTCCCATAGGAACCTCTCAAAGGGGAATGAATAGAATTGAATATACGACAAATAGACTCTCTTCAGACATATGCCCAAAGAGAATATAAGAATCACAAAGAATTCAATTGATAATCGCTGAACACTCTTACGCTGTTCAAACTTTTGAGCAGAAAACGCTTCTTTCTGATTTTCCGAACGCAAATAACTATCATGAAGATTTTTCGCCCCCATGTCATCTGTATACTTTGTTTCTGTTCGTATGCTTGAAGTTGTTCTCCCCGCAAGCGAATCCATATCTCGAAACTGTAAAAAAGAAGGGAGAAAAAGACCGAATATTAAAATCAAAACGGTTACACCAAAAACTTTTAATTTATTTTCCATTGTCTTCTCCTTTCCTATCTTCTCAAAGTATATTGACATTAACACTAAACCAACTATATGTCAATATAAAAATTTTCTTAGATGCAGCATCTACCTAAAAACCCCTTACGCTTTCATTGCGTAAGGGGTTCTGTTATTGAAACTAATGAAGTTCCTGCACCTGTTATCTACGGTGTATTACTTGTTGTTGATAGCAGCCTGTGCAGCAGCTAATCTTGCGATTGGCACACGGAATGGTGAGCAAGAAACGTAGTCTAAGCCAATCTTGTGGCAGAATTCTACAGAACTTGGATCTCCACCGTGTTCTCCACAGATACCTACGTGAAGGTTTGGATTAACTGGTTTTCCTAATTTAATAGCTGTTTCCATTAATTTACCTACACCGATCTGGTCTAATTTAGCAAATGGATCATTTTCAAAGATTTTTGCATCATAGTAAGCATCTAAGAACTTACCAGCATCATCACGAGAGAATCCATATGTCATCTGTGTTAAATCGTTTGTACCGAAGCAGAAGAAGTCTGCCTGTTTTGCGATCTCATCAGCTGTAAGGGCAGCTCTTGGGATCTCGATCATAGTACCAACTTCGTATGCAAGCTCAACACCTGCTGCAGCGATTTCAGCATCTGCAGTCTCTACTACCATATCTTTTACATATTTTAATTCTTTTGCGTCACATGACAATGGGATCATGATCTCTGGTTTTACTGTCCAGTCGCTGTGTGCTTTCTGTACATTGATAGCAGCACGGATAACAGCTTTTGTCTGCATCTTAGCAATCTCTGGATATGTTACAGCAAGACGAAGTCCTCTGTGTCCCATCATTGGGTTGAACTCATGTAAAGAATCAATGATTGCTTTAATCTGTTCAACTGTTTTTCCTTGAGTATCTGCAAGTTTCTTAATGTCTTCCTCTGTTGTAGGAACGAACTCATGAAGCGGTGGATCTAAGAAACGGATTGTAACCGGATTTCCTTCTAATGCTTCATATAATGCTTCGAAATCTCCCTGTTGTTCTGGAAGGATTTTTTCAAGAGCAGCTTCTCTTTCTTCTAATGTCTCAGAACAGATCATTTCACGGAATGCATCGATTCTGTTTCCTTCGAAGAACATGTGCTCTGTACGGCAAAGACCGATACCTTCTGCACCAAGCTCACGAGCTTTTCTTGCATCTGCAGGAGTATCTGCATTTGTTCTAACTTTTAATGTTCTGTATTTGTCAGCCCATCCCATAATTCTTCCGAATTCTCCAGCGATTGTAGCATCTACTGTTGGGATTACTCCGTCGTAAATATTACCTGTAGATCCGTCAAGAGAAATGAAATCTCCTTCATGGTATTCTTTTCCAGCTAATTTGAATTTCTTGTTAGCTTCGTCCATTGTGATGTCACCGCAACCAGATACACAGCATGTACCCATACCACGTGCTACAACGGCAGCGTGAGATGTCATACCACCACGTACTGTCAAGATACCCTGAGCAGCTTTCATACCTTCGATATCTTCTGGAGATGTTTCAAGACGAACAAGAACAACTTTTTCTCCTCTTGCAGCCCATTCTTTTGCATCGTCAGCTGTGAATACGATTTTACCGCATGCAGCTCCTGGTGATGCTCCAAGTGCTTTTGCAACTGGTGCAGTAGCTTTTAATGCAGCAGCATCAAATTGTGGGTGAAGTAATGTATCTAAGTTACGAGGATCGATCATAGCAACTGCTTCTTCCTCTGTTCTCATACCTTCATCTACTAAATCACAAGCGATTTTCAAAGCAGCCTGAGCTGTTCTCTTACCGTTACGTGTCTGTAACATGTATAATTTACCGTGTTCTACTGTAAATTCCATGTCCTGCATATCTCTGTAGTGTTTTTCCAAAGTCTGGCAAACTTCTTTGAACTGTACGAATGCTTCTGGGAATTTTTGTTCCATTTCTGAAATATGCATTGGTGTACGAACACCAGCAACAACGTCTTCACCTTGTGCATTTGTAAGGAATTCTCCAAATAAACCATTATTTCCTGTAGCTGGGTCACGAGTAAATGCAACACCTGTACCACAATCATCTCCCATGTTACCAAATGCCATCATCTGTACGTTAACAGCTGTTCCCCAAGAATATGGGATATCGTTGTCACGACGGTATACGTTAGCACGTGGGTTATCCCAAGAACGGAATACAGCTTTTACTGCTCCCATTAACTGTTCTTTTGGATCTGATGGGAAATCTTCACCGATTTTTTCTTTATATTCAGCTTTGAACTGCTCTGCAAGCTCATGAAGATCTTCTGCAGTAAGCTCAACGTCCTGAGTTACTCCCCTGTCTTCTTTCATCTTGTCGATTAATTCTTCGAAGTATTTTTTACCTACTTCCATAACTACGTCAGAGTACATCTGGATAAATCTTCTGTAGCAGTCCCAAGCCCAACGAGCATTTCCTGATGCAGAAGCTAAAGTTTCTACAACTTCTTCATTTAAACCAAGGTTCAAGATTGTATCCATCATACCTGGCATAGAAGCTCTTGCTCCTGAACGAACAGATACAAGAAGTGGATTCTCTTTATCACCGAATTTCTTTCCTGTGATCTCTTCCATTTTAACGATTGCTTCCATGATCTGTTCCATGATCTCATCGTTAATCTTTCTTCCATCTTCATAGTACTGAGTACAAGCATCTGTAGTGATTGTGAAACCTTGTGGTACTGGAAGACCTAATTTTGTCATCTCAGCAAGGTTAGCACCTTTACCACCAAGAGTGTTTCTCATGGTTGCGTCACCTTCTGTGAACATATAAACCCATTTTGTCATGTCTTTGTGACCTCCTAAATAATATTTTTATTAATACACCGCACGAAAAAGACGACTTTCTACCCAAAGTCGATTTTCTATGCTTTATATTATTAACGGGTATAATACGACATTTTTCGTCGTATCTTCATTCTATACGGTTTTTCAGGGTTCGTCAAGGCTTTTTGTTCAATTGGGGACGTAGTAAAATTGAATTTTACTACGTCCCCAATTGAAAATACCCCTGTCCCTTTTTGAACAGTTTTTCTATCCTTCTTTCAGGAAAACTTTATATCCTTTGTAGGCTTCATAAATATCTGCTTTACTTACAATTTCCCATGGAGCATGCATATTCAACACTGCCACTCCACAGTCTATCACTTCCATTCCATACGCAGCCAGAATATACGCAATAGTACCTCCTCCCCCCGCATCTACCTTCCCTAATTCTGCAGTCTGAAAAACTATCTGATTCTTTTCTAATATATTTCTCAAATGTGCAATATACTCTGCATTTGCATCATTAGAACCACTTTTTCCTCTGCTCCCCGTATATTTATTAAATATGATCCCTCTTCCAAAATAAGCAGTATTTTCCTTTTCGTATACACTCTCATACATCGGATCAAATGCCGCACTCACATCACAAGATAGCATTTTTGAATTTGCCAATACTCTTCTTAATTTTAGCTCAGAATATTCTCCCATTCTATCAATAATTTCAGCAACTGTGTTTTCAAAAAATTTCGAATGCATTCCTGTAGCACCGACACTCCCTATTTCTTCTTTATCCACCAACAAGCAACAGGTTGTTCGTTTGACTCCTTCAGTATCAAGTATTGCTAGAAGCGATGTAAAGGCACATGCTCTATCATCCTGTCCGTATCCTATAATCATACTTCTATCTATTCCACAGTCTTTTGCTTTTCCAGCCGGAACAATTTCTAATTCTGCAGAAATAAAGTCATCTTCCTCAATATCATACATTTTTTTCAAGAGCTCAAGTATATTTTCCTTCACTGCTTCTTTTTCAATACCTTTCATTGATTTATTTCCGACAATTAAATCCAATTTTTCACCTTCGATTACTTTGTCGGCTTTATTTTCCATCTGTTCTGCTGATAAATGCACCAATAAATCTGTAATCACAAAAATTGGTTCTTCGTCTTTTTCACCGATTACAATTTCCTGTTTTGTACCATCTTTGCGTACCACAACACCATGTATCGCCAGCGGCAATGCCACCCACTGGTATTTTTTTATTCCTCCATAATAATGGGTATCTAAATAGGCAAATTCTCCAGCTTCATACAACGGATTTTGCTTCACATCAATACGAGGTGAATCTATATGCGCACCTAAAATATTGAGACCAGTTTCAATATTTTCTTTTCCAATCTGAAATAACACAATTGTTTTCTCCATACATACAGAATACACTTTATCTCCTACTTTCAACGGCTCTTTCCCTTTTATGATTTCCTGCAAATCTCTGTACCCTGCCTTTTGCGCTAATTGAATAGTAGCCTTTATGCATTCCCTTTCCGTTTTTCCAAAATTCAGATACTGTTTGTATGCATTGTTTACTTGTTCCAATTTCACATATTCATCTTGACTATATGATTTCCATAAATTTTTCTTAGTCATACTATCCTCCCTTTCAATTGGGGACGTAGTAAAATTCAATTTTATTACGTCCCCAATTGAATACTCTGTCTCTAAATTGCATCTATCCCTGTCTTTTTATCCTATCCAATAATTTTCAATTTCAATTCATCGTAAATCTTATTCAACATTTTATTCGATATTTTCAGCTCTTCTTTTAATCTCTTTTTATATACTTTCCTTAATTCACCCTCTTCCAAAATTTCCATAGCATTTTCCACCCCTTTTTCTTTTTGAAGCTCCCACAAGAGCAACAAAGCTTTTTCTTTTCTCTGAATATAAACTTCTTCTTTGCTATCCATAAATATATCTGGATTTTGGGGTTGATGATATTGCTGAAATTCTTTCCAATCATGAAATTTCATTTTGTAATGTTTGATTGCATTTTCATGTAGTATATCCACAATTTCATTCATATAATCTTTAATACTGCTATACTTATAATCCATTAAGCCTGACACCATACAGGCTTTCACAGGATTCATATGTATATATTTTAAACAATTCCAAAAATACCGTTCACTTTCAATACATTCACTTCCAAAGCGGTTTTGAAATACATGACCATTTCTATTATTTTTATAATTATAATATTGCGCGTATTTTGCCAAGACTTTTGACATAAACATAGATAATTCTTTTAAGTCCGATTTAATTAGCAGATGTGCATGATTTGACATGATACAGTAAGAATATATTTCAACATCATATTCTTTTAAATATTTTCTGATAATTCTTTTAAAATAATTTTTTTCTCTTGGTTGACCAAATATCTTTTCTTTATTTATTCCTCTGACATAAATATGATAAAATCTTGTGCTGCTTTCTCTTCTTGGTTTGTGCGGCACTCTTCTTCCCTCCTTACATTTAGGGACAGGGATAGATGCAATTTAGGGACACCACTTTTTTCAATTGGGGACGTAGTTAAATTCAATTTTACTACGTCCCCAATTGATTAAAATTCAAATTTTTTCTCAAAATATGTTTTCAAATCTTCAATCTTAACTCGTTCCTGTTCCATAGTATCTCTATCACGAACAGTAACCGCTCCGTCTTCTTCTGATTCAAAATCATATGTAATACAGAACGGTGTTCCGATTTCATCCTGACGACGGTAACGTTTTCCGATATTTCCACGATCATCAAATTCACAGTTATAATATTTTGACAACTGTGCAAATACTTTCTCCGCACCTTCGTTTAATTTCTTAGACAACGGAAGCACACCAATCTTGATTGGAGCAAGCGCCGGATGGAAGTGAAGTACTGTACGAACATCTCCACCTTCTAACTCTTCTTCATCATAAGCACTGCAAAGGAATGCAAGTACCATACGGTCTGCACCAAGTGACGGCTCAATAACGTATGGAATATATTTTTCTTTCTTCTCATCGTCAAAATAAGTCATATCCTGTTTTGATACTTCCTGATGCTGTGTTAAGTCGTAATCTGTTCTGTCTGCGATTCCCCACAGTTCTCCCCAGCCAAATGGGAATAAAAATTCTACGTCAGTCGTAGCCTTGCTGTAGAAGCAAAGTTCTTCTGCTGAATGGTCTCTTGCTTTGATTTCTTCTTCTTTAATTCCAAGTGACTTCAACCAGTCAAGGCAGAATTGTTTCCAGTATGCAAACCATTCCAAATCCGTTCCAGGTTCACAGAAAAATTCTAATTCCATCTGCTCAAATTCTCTTGTTCGGAATGTAAAGTTGCCCGGTGTGATCTCGTTACGGAATGATTTACCGATCTGACCAATACCAAATGGAATTTTCTTTCTGGATGTACGCTGTACATTTTTAAAGTTTACAAAGATTCCCTGCGCAGTCTCCGGTCTTAAATATACTGTATTTTTTGCGTCTTCTGTTACCCCCTGGAAAGTCTTAAACATCAGGTTAAACTGACGGATCTCTGTAAAATTGTGTTTTCCACATGTCGGACATGGAACATTGTGCTCTGTAATCCAAGCTTCCATCTGCTCCTTTGACCACGAATCCACACTTTCTGTCAGTTCGATTCCATTTTCTTCTGCAAAACTTTCAATCAACTGGTCTGCACGAAATCTCTCTTTACATTCTTTACAATCCATAAGCGGATCACTGAATCCTCCCAAATGTCCGGAAGCCACCCATGTCTGTGGATTCATCAAGATTGCACAATCCACACCTACATTATATGGATTTTCCATGATAAATTTCTGCCACCATGCTCTTTTCACATTGTTTTTCAATTCCACACCAAGGTTTCCATAATCCCATGTATTTGCAAGCCCTCCGTAAATCTCAGATCCCGGATATACAAATCCTCTTGATTTCGCAAGTGCTACAATTTTTTCCATTGTTTTTTCCATCTTATTCATTCCTCTCATTTCGAATTTCTTAATGTGTTTCATTATACCGTTAAAGTGCTGATTTTTCAACCCTCTTTCCTAAGCCCTCATGAAAGCAGGCACATTTCCAAAATTTCCAGTGATTTAAATCGTTTATCCACATACATTCCCGTATATTGTTTCATAATCTTTCCAAGCTGTTTGAGCACCTCATCTGACACAACAAACGTATACAGTTTCTCAATCGTAGAAGTTACTACATACTGCATCGTATAAAGAGTCGAACTATTGATCAGGATTCCATCAGACACTGTACGCCTGCACTTTTCACATACAATCCCTCTGTTTCTGCTACTGAACAAAACACCTTGCTCCTGCGCGCCACACCCTGTGCAGTGAAACACATCCGGATACTCTCCGTTTACAACCAGTGTTTTCAATTCAAATATGTACCTCACCAGTTCTCTCGGAATCTTATTTGAAGATAATGCCCGCAATGTCTGATACAAAAGCCTTAGCATCTGCCGCTCGTCATTGTGTTCTTTCGTATAATAATCGGCAAACTCCATAAAATAAAATCCATAGTAAGCCCCCTCTAAATCCGTTGCAAGTTCCATAAAATAATTGGAAATGTTTGCCTGCAGCAGATTATAGGAACTTCTTCCCTCATACAAAACGAATTCGCCAAAAGAAAAAGGATTCGTCGCGCCAAGAAGATGGCTGTTCTGTCTTCTTGCCCCTTTTGCAAACGCTGAAATCTTTCCTTTTTCTTTTGTCAAAATCACAATTCTTTTATCATTCTCACCGATAGGTGACGCGGACAGTATCATTCCTGTCACTGTTACTGACTGACTCAAGTGTTCTCTCTCCCACGTTTCTATTTTTCGGCTGCACACAGGAATATTCCTCTTTGCCAATTCCCTTGTAATACAAATAATCTGTCACGCAGCCTGTCTTTGTAAATGTTTCCCACCAATCTGTTTTCGTCATGAAAAATCCCTCCTTTGTGCTTCTAACATTAGGATTTCCCATTCGACCGTTTCCATACTGAGACTATCTGCCAGTTCTTTTTGCGCCGCAACCCCTTGACAAGTTTATTCTTCCTCGTTTTTATATCCAAAATTCTGAATCAAGAAGTCACTGTCTCTCCAGTCTTTCTTCACCTTCACCCACAACTGCAAGTTTACCTTGCAATCCAAAAGACGCTCAATCTCAAATCTGGCGGTACTTCCTATCTTCTTTAACATGCTTCCCTGTTTTCCGATGATGATTCCTTTATGTGAATCACGCTCACAAATGATCGTTGCATCGATGTCCATCACTTTCTTTCGCGCTTTCATACGGTCAATCGACACTGCAATTCCATGCGGAATTTCCTCATTCAGACAGTGCAGCGCCTTTTCACGAATCAATTCCGATACAATCTGGCGCTCCGGCTGATCTGTAACCGTATCCTCATCATAGAACTGTGGACCATACGGCAGATACTGCAAAATCACTTTCACAAGCTCATCTGTATTCTCCCCGCTTCTTGCCGACACCGGAACAATCTCCGCAAAATCATATATTTTACGATATGCATCTATAAACGTCAGCACTTCTTCTCTTTTTACCATATCTACTTTATTAATTACCAGCACAACCGGCGTCTTTACTTTTTTTAACTGGTCTGCGATGTGTTTCTCCCCTGCCCCGATAAAGGTAGACGGTTCCACAAGCCAAAGTACGACATCGACTTCATTCAATGTCCGCTCCGCCACATTCACCATATATTCCCCAAGCTTATTTTTCGCCTTGTGGATTCCAGGTGTATCTACAAAGACAATCTGACCTTCCTCCATTGTCAAAACGGTCTGGATTCGATTTCTTGTTGTCTGCGGTTTGTTCGATGTAATCGCGATCTTCTGTCCGATCAGATAATTCATCAATGTAGATTTCCCTACATTCGGTCTCCCGATCAATGTTACAAAACCTGATTTATAATCTGCTCTCATAGCTTCTCCTATCTGTATATTTTCTGCTGCTTACACAGCTAAACTCCTCACTTATAACCGAACTGTTAAAATAAACTTTTTGTCTCTTTAAACAAGCTCTTCTGCTCCTCAATTTTCTCTTCGCTTCCGATTACGCAAATCTGATTGCTTCCAAGAACTGCCTCAACCACTTCCGCCAGTGCCCGGATATCCTCTTCGTTTGCATCCAAAATCTGCGCTCTCTCTTCTTCTATCATCTGTGCAGTCACATGATTCATATAAAGATTCATAGAACGCTCTCCTTTTAATGCCGGAGTCATAGGCTGATCAATATTGCTTATCGTTCCGATAATATATTTCGTCATGTCCCGTTCTCCTACTGAGAATTGTCTCAGATATTCTGCCACACCCTCGTAAATCTCATTTGTCTTTTCCAGATTCGGATCGCGATAAGACACAAAGTAACCATCTCCGATTCTTGTGAAATTACTCATGCATCCGTATGCTCCGCCTTTTACACGGACGTTCTGCCACAGATAATCATAACTTAAAATCACTTTCAAAATCTGGAGCGCTCCAGTATAAGAAGCTCCACCGTCAATAAAGTTTCCTGCGCGAGCTACATACTGTACTTTGGACGATGTCTTAAATCCTTCATTTTTCTTTTCACAGTGAATCACACAAGGCTGCCCCTGTACAGGCTCCGTAAATAATTTCGCCTTCAATTCACTCACAAGTTTTTCCAAATCTTCCATTCCTTCTCTTGCAGCCGTGTAACTTACCATCATATTTTCCGGACGGAACAGTAATTTCGTAAGTGTCTGCAGATTCTTTATCAAAACATCCTTCTCTTCCTCAAAATGCTCTTCAATCTGTTTTACAATCTCATAGTATCCGATTCCTGATGTCAGGTCTTTCAACTTTGATAACGGAGATGCATACGACATTGCTCGCAGAGCCGCTGTTGTATGTCCGGAAGACTGAAAACGCATCTGCAGTCTTGATTTTGCCATGGAAAGAATCTCTTTCAGACGTTTTTCATCTGTCAGTTGCGACTCTGTTAAAATCTCCTGCATCATACAGAATGCAACCGGAAGTTTGCCATATAAGGCTTTTGTCTTGATCTCAAACGTTGCCTTAAACTCTTTTTCCTTCACTTTTTCTACATTCGGATACAATTCAAGCGACGTCCCGATACCACCTGTGTGTACATTGATCTCATTGAACAGCTCACCATATTCATAGTTATTTGTGTCAATAATCCCGAGTACCGCCTGCAAAATTCCTGCATACGGAAGCATCTCTTCTGATACTCCTGACATATCGAACAATAAATCCACATATCCGATTCCATTTGTCTCAATCTCGTGATAAACAACCGGCGTGCTGTCAAAATCCAGCACTTCATTATAAATCGGCGCAATCTCACGGCTGATGTCTTCTCTTCTCAGCACCGGAATCTTTTCCAAATCTTCCGCTGCCGACGGTTCTTCCTGATACTGCTGCAATTGTTTCGTATCCCGTACCAGTTTTTCAACTTCTTCGTCACTCAATCCTTCTTTATAATTCTGAAGTTTTTCTTCCAGTTCTCTGTCCATTCTTGCGGTGCGCCCTTTTTCCGGTTTCACTACAACAATCGCTCCATGTGTGTTGTCAAGCAGATATTTCTGGATTAACTTCTCAAAATATCCGTTCTCTATATTTTCCTTCAGGAATTCAAATGTCTCAATTGCCTCCACATGAATAAATGGTTTCTCATCATCATACAGCCAGCTGTCAAAAATCTGAAGTCCATACATCAGCCCTTTTGGATAATTTCCAAAATCAGCCTCACGATAACGGAATTCATGATAATTGATACCTGCTTCCAGCGCCTTCGTATCCATTCCCTTTTTCACGATCTCTGACAATGTTCGTTCCACAATAGAAAGAAACTCTTCTTTTTGCTCCAAATTTGCATTTTTCGCAATAATTGAGAAAATTGGCTGATAAATTCCATTGTCATACGATCCCATAATATCTTTTCCGATACCGGCATCCACAAGCGCCTTCTTAAGCGGTGCGCCCGTTGCAGATAAAAGTGCATAGTCCAAAACCTGAAATGCCAGATACAATTCGCGGTCAAGACTTGTTCCGATTACTTTATTGTATGATAAATAAGTATTATCCTCCTCCGACTCGTCACTTGCAATTGAATATTCCATCTCAATCTCTTTTACAGCATCAAATGGAGCCTGCTCTCTGATTGCAGAATCAATCTGCAGTGTATCAAACTTCGACAGATACTCTCGATCCAGCCATTCCAGCTTTTCTTCCATATCCATGTCGCCATACAGATAAATATAGCTATTGGACGGATGATAATATCTGCTGTGAAATTCTAAGAACTGCTCATACGTAAGCTCCGGAATCACTTCCGGGTCTCCGCCCGACTCATTCGCGTAAGAGGTATCTGGAAAAAGTGAATTCAGGATCACACGGTCAAGTACTCCCTCCGGTGAGGAAAATGCTCCTTTCATCTCATTGTACACCACCCCATTATAAGTCAGCGCATCCTCTTTTGATTCCAGATTATAGCTCCATCCCTCCTGACGGAATATCTCATCATGCTCATAAATATTCGGATAAAACACCGCATCCATATAAACATGCATCAGATTCTGAAAGTCCTTTTCATTGCAGCTTGCCACCGGATAGACCGTTTTGTCCGGGTAAGTCATCGCATTCAAAAATGTGTTCAATGATCCTTTCACAAGCTCTACAAACGGATCTTTTACCGGAAAATTTTTCGATCCGCACAGCACCGAATGCTCCAAAATATGCGGAAGTCCTGTACTGTCCTCCGGAGGAGTGCGAAATCCAATCGTAAACACCTTATTTTCATCATCATTTTCCATCAAAAGCACTCTCGCCCCGCTTTTTTTATGGCGCAGCAGATATCCTTCCGACTTCAAATCCTTCAATTCTTTTTGCTGTATCAGCTCATAGTTTGTCATTGCATTTATGTTCATATATTTCCTCTTTTCTACTGTCATAAGCTTTTATTTTTAGTCTTCCCATATATTTCTATTGTAACACAAAAATAAGAGCATCGTAAACTTAAAGTTTACGATGCTCTTTCCCCTTATTTTTTCATACTCAACACCAGCAGTGTCCCTACCATCAACACTATACCAATCGGCAGCGCAATCCATGCGCTCTGCACAAATCCGGCGATAATATAAGTCACAAACGATACCGCTGCAACTGTTATCGCATACGGAAGTTGAGTGGACACATGACTTACATGGTCACACTGTGCACCTGCCGACGCCATGATCGTCGTGTCAGAAATCGGCGAACAATGATCTCCACAAACCGCACCGGCCATACATGCTGAAATAGAAATAATCATCAGTTCGTGGTTCGTGTTTGCAAAAATCGCAACTACGATTGGGATTAAAATACCAAAAGTTCCCCATGATGTCCCTGTCGCGAATGCAAGAAAGCATCCAATCAGGAAAATGATCGCCGGCAGGAAGTTCATCAGTCCACCCGCAAATTGCTCAACTGTCGTTGCAACAAATTCTGCTGCTCCAAGACTGTCTGTCATCGCTTTTAATGTCCACGCAAATGTCAGGATCATGATTGCCGGCACCATCGCCTTGAATCCTTCCGGAATACATGACATACAATCCGAGAAATTCAATACTTTGCGTACCACATACAATGCAATCGTTATGATCAGTCCGAAAAAGCTTCCAAGCACAAGACCTACAGATGCATCACTGTTTGAAAATGCCTCCACAAATCCTACTCCATCAAAAAATCCGCCTGTATAGATCATTCCGATAACACAGCACACAATCAGTGAAAGAATCGGAATCACCAGATCAATTACCTTTCCATTATGATTCACAACACCTTCAGATACATTTTCATACGGTCTGTTCTCTGTTGTATAGAGATCACCTTTCAAAGCATTCATCTCATGTGTTCTCATCGGACCGTAGTCTGCTTTGAGCAATACGATTCCAATCATCATCACAATTGTAAGAAGCGCATAAAAATTATATGGTATTGCCTGCATAAAGATTGAAAATCCATCTTCCCCTTCTACAAAACCGGTCACCGCTGCTGCCCACGAAGAAATCGGTGCAATGATGCAGACCGGCGCCGCTGTAGCATCGATTAAGTAAGACAACTTTGCACGAGACACATTGTGTTTGTCTGTCACCGGACGCATCACGCTTCCCACAGTCAGACAGTTAAAATAGTCATCAATAAAAATCAACACACCAAGTGCAATTGTCGCAAGCTGTGCGCCCACACGTGATTTGATATGTTGTCCTGCCCATTCTCCGAATGCTGCGGAACCTCCTGCTCTGTTCATCAAGGAGACCATCGCCCCCAATATCACAAGGAATACCAAAATCCCAACATTATACTTGTCAGAAAGCACACTGATAATTCCGCCTTCAAAAATATGTACTACCGTTTTTTCAAATGAAAATCCTGAGTAGAGTAATGCTCCTACTAAAATACCAACAAACAGTGAACTATATACTTCTTTTGTGATCAACGCAAGAGCAATCGCCACAACCGGAGGGATCAATGCCCAAAAAGTAGCATACAGTTCCGGCTTCGGTGCTTTCTCAGCCGCAAACACCGTCATCGACAGCATCATCGTCAATATCAAAACACTCGAACACATCGACAATACTTTCTTTTTTGAAATATGCATAAATAAGTTCCTCTCTTTCCTTCAAAGGGTATCTCCCCTATAATAAAAAACCATGAATGACCTTTGTGTAAAAGCACATTCATGGTTCCCGCATACTTATCCCGCATCTTTTCTTTCGTATTTCTAACAAACCAACGATAGCTCTCCACGCAAGTGACAGTATATTGCATATTCTGCAATATCCCAGAGATATCTTTCTGGACAAAAAAACATCTCTTCGGCGACTTTCCCTTTCATATGTGGCAGCTGTCCAACTTTGCCACACAGTACTGATGAAATCCGCACCTCTATCCTTTTAGTCATTCAATTATTAATAGTATATCATAACTTTCCTCGATTGTTAATACTCAATTTAAAATTCTGTTGCCCGGTGGCATGCTGCTTTGTGTCCTTCTCCAAACTTTTGGAGAACAGGCGTCTCTTTTTTACCCGTCTTTGGGAGTTAGCACTATAATATTTTGGAGTTTATTCCGTTTGGAAATA
>ERZ1036412.245-NODE-245-length-52160-cov-5.877862_pt1 | contig 52160 bp, 44 predicted proteins | sample MGYA00514218_ERZ1036412 | MGnify/ENA primary metagenome ERZ1036412 (study PRJEB33795, sample SAMN09464944) | human gut metagenome | host: Homo sapiens | place: USA: Stanford, California | collected 2016-11 | study: EMG produced TPA metagenomics assembly of the...
TATGACCCTCTGCTTGTAAGGCAGATGCTCTCCCAGCTGAGCTATGATCCCATATGCTTGCGGGTTATCTCTAACCCGCTTTGCTATTATACTATCATCTTCGACAAAATGTCAACACTTTTTTTAATTTTTTTTATTTTTTCAAATTTTTACACAATTCCCTGTGCTGTCATAGCCTCTACAACCTTCTCAAATCCGGCGATATTGGCACCTACTACGTAATTTCCTTTTGCTCCGTATTTCTCAGCAGCATCTGCCATATTGTGGCAAATATTTACCATAATACCTTTCAGCTTACTGTCAACTTCTTCGAATGTCCAGCTCAGACGTTCGCTGTTCTGTGACATCTCAAGCGCAGATGTAGCAACTCCACCAGCATTTGCAGCCTTACCTGGTGCGAACAATACACCATTTGCCTGAAGATATTCCGTAGCTTCCATTGTTGTAGGCATGTTTGCACCTTCTGCCACTGCAATAACACCATTGGCAACTAACGCTTTTGCATCCTCTAAATGTAATTCGTTCTGAGTTGCACATGGAAGAGCAATATCCACTTTCACATTCCATACGCCTCGTCCTTCATGATATTCAGAGTTTGGACGATAATTTTTATATTCTGTCAAACGCGCACGTTTTACTTCTTTGATCTCTTTCAATGCCGCAACATCAATTCCATCTGGATCGTATACCCATCCTGTAGAATCACTCACTGTCACAACTTTTGCTCCAAGCTCCTGTGCTTTTTGTGTTGCGTAGATTGCAACATTACCAGAACCTGACACTGCAACTGTCTTGCCTGCAAGTTCGATTCCATTTAATTTCAGCATCTCTTCTGTCAGATATAACAGGCCATATCCTGTTGCTTCTGTTCTCGCAAGAGATCCGCCATAACTTAATCCTTTCCCTGTAAGCACACCTTCGTATACTCCGCGAATGCGTTTGTACTGTCCGAACATGTAACCGATCTCTCTTGCCCCTGTTCCGATATCTCCTGCCGGAACGTCTGTATCTGCTCCAATATATTTACACAATTCTGTCATAAAGCTTTGGCAGAATGCCATTACTTCTCTGTCTGATTTTCCTTTTGGATCAAAATCAGAACCACCTTTTCCTCCACCGATTGGAAGTCCAGTCAATGAGTTTTTGAAAATTTGTTCAAAACCTAAAAATTTGATAATACCTAAGTTTACAGAAGGATGAAGACGTAATCCACCTTTGTATGGCCCAATCGCACTGTTGAACTGTACACGGTATCCTGTGTTAACCTGAACCTGTCCGTTATCATCTACCCAAGGCACACGGAATTTGAACTGTCTTTCTGGTTCGACAAGTCTTTCTAAAAGCGCGTCCTTTCTGAATTTTTCTTCATTCGCTTCCACAACAACTCTAAGAGATTCCAACACCTCTTTTACAGCCTGATGAAATTCAGGTTCTGCTGGGTTTTTTTTCACAACTAATTCAATTACCTCATCTACATATGACATATTGTTTTCCTCCTAAATAATAAAATTAGCCGCACAGAATCCATCTGCACGGCCCCATTGCCTCATTACACTTTATCAGTATAACGTGTTGTCCTATGAAAGTCAAGATTTTTTTAGATAATATACTTTTTTCCCTTTTATCATATCTTCTCTCAAAATCTCGTTCTTTGTCATGTATTCAAGAAACGGATTGATAAACTCTTTCGGATTCGTCACACCCATCTTGTTCTTACTGTAAAACTGTCCCACCTGAACATCCTTGATCAACTGTTCAATCTCATTTTTCCGAAGATATTCTTTCTTTTTCAGTTCCTTTTTGACAATCTTGCAGCACTTTGCATATAGCATCCTTGCAAGCTCCTGTGACTGGCTCTGTGCTTTTTTCAGTCCCCACGCATAGAGAACTGCCCCAAGAACCGCAAACATTAAAATATAGATTACATATCTACTAAGCATCTTTTCTTTCCTCTTTCAACAGCACAAACTTATTGTCCCTCATAATCTCAACAAATTTAATCAGTCTTTCATAAACCGGATCCGCTTTTTTCCCAAACTCCTGCTTCACCAGCTCAGCAACCTCATGCATATCTCTTTTTCCGTCTAACTGTTTCCACACAAAGCTTCCGAGTGCATCCATCGCAATCTCACTCTGCTTTGGTCTGTGAAATACTTTCTGTGCAAGCCAATGATAGAATCCTTTCCACTCAATGATCAGGCATACCAAACCATCTTCTTTTTCTTTCCATGCGTAAGCCGGATTCTTCATAAACACATAATCCAAATAATTCTCTTTCTTTTCTTTCTTCCGTCCCATAGCTCTATCAGCCTTTCCGTTAAAATAGAGTTTTTTATATCATAACAAATTTCATGCAGCCTTTTGACAGGCTGCATGAACACTTTACTCTTCTAATTAATTTTTATTTTCTTTTGAAAACAGTGTTACTTTGAACAGTGAACCGATAACTACAACTAAGAAGATGAGAATCGCGCCAATCTGTCCAAGTGAGAATCCTCCTAACAATTTTGTCAGATCAAGTTCCACTACAGCGAATACCGCAAGTAAAATTCCGATAAGACCTTCACCGGCAATCATACCAGAAGTATAGAGAATACCTCTGTCGATAGCAGCTTTTTTCTTTTCTTCTGAAAGACCGCGTTTCTTTTCAACGACAAGTCTCACAAGACCACCTGCCATGATACCTGCATTTAAAGAAAGTGGTAAGTACATACCTACTGCAAACGGAAGTACCGGAATTTTCAAAATCTCAACTACAATTGCGATTGCTGCACCGGCTCCGATCAATCCCCAAGGAAGATCTGCATTCATAACACCTTCCACGATCATTCTCATCATTGTAGCCTGCGCTGCCGGAAGTTCTGTTGAACCATATCCCCATGCTTCGTTGAGCAGGTAAAGTACTCCACCGATTGCAAGTGAAGATGTAAGAACACCGATCAATTCTCCCCACTGCTGTTTCTTTGGTGTGGCACCAACGATAAATCCAGTCTTCAAATCCTGAGATGTATCACCCGCAATTGCTGCTACGATACAGATAATAGAACCGATTGCGATTGCACCTTTCATACCTGTCGCACCATCGAGACCTGTTGCTTTTAATAAGATTGTCGCAATCAAAAGTGTTGCGATTGCCATACCAGATACCGGGTTATTACTGCTTCCGATCAGACCAACCATTCTAGATGATACTGTCGCAAAGAAGAAACCAAAGATTACGACGATAACTGCTCCCAATAAATTGATTGGGAATGTAGGAAGCAGCCAAATTGCAATTGCAATGACTCCAACTCCGATTAAGATAACCGGCATCGGCATATCCTGATCTGTTCTCAGTCCACTTGCTGCTTTTCCCTTATTATTAGACATACTCTTCATTGCCTGAGAGAACGTCTTTACAATCAATGGTAATGATTTAATCAAACTGATGATACCACCTGTTGCAACTGCACCGGCACCTATGTACTTAATGTAAGTTCCCCATAACTCACTTGGCGCAAGCGAACTGATTGGTTCTGTTCCAGGGAAGATGATCGCATCCCCTGCAAACAAGCTGATCAATGGCATCAATACGAACCAGCTGAGCACACTACCGGAGAACATGTAGCTTGCAATTCTTGGTCCACAGATGTAACCAACGCCTACAAGTGCAGGAAGCACATCCATACCGACTGCCGACCCTTTGTATGCCTTAATATCATAGTTTACACTGCTTGGGAACACTCCCAAACCGTCAGCCACAAATTTGTATACTGCCGCAATCCCAAGTCCGGAAAATACGACAGATGCTTTTGATCCTCCCTCTTCACCTGCAAGAAGTACTTCTGCACAGGCAGTTCCTTCCGGATATGGAAGCACACCGTGTTCTTCAACAATCAACGCTTTACGAAGCGGAATCATGAATAAAACACCCAATGTACCACCAACAAGTGCTATCAAGAAAATCTCAAAAAGTCCAGGTGCTTCAATTCCTTCCACACCATCTGCTGCCCACAAGAATAATGCAGGCAATGTAAAAATTGCTCCGGCCGCAACTGATTCACCAGCTGAACCGATTGTCTGTACCATGTTATTCTCTAAGATAGAATCTCTTCTGAGAATCACACGAATAATTCCCATGGAAAGAACTGCCGCAGGAATTGATGCAGACACAGTCATTCCAACTCTCAATCCAAGGTACGCATTCGCCGCTCCAAAGACTACCGCCAAAAGAATACCAATGAACAGCGATGTAAATGTGAACTCTGGTACTATTTTGTCAGCGGAAATAAATGGTTTAAAATCTTTTTTGTTATCCATCCTTTTCTCTCCCATTCTTTATTATTTTAATGCTTTATCTCCACAAAGTATTATAGCACCTTTCTGTCCATAAGTCACGTACTTTTGTCTTTATTTTATATTTTTTCGTAATTTTTGCATTTTATTCAGTTTTAAATCCGCCACTTTCAATAAATTTGTCTATACTTCTCATGATGACAAATCCAATCACAAACAAAAGAATCAATGCTAAAATTAATATAAAGTTTCTCATTCTCACTCACCTCTTCTTCTACACTGTATTCTAGCAATCCTCTTGTTAAAATCTGATAAAAACAAATCTGTTTCCGTAAAAATTGTATTAAAACAATTTTTTTCTTTATATAATCTATATAGTTTATAAATAATCAAAGAGGTGATTTTTATATCTTCTATACAAAAACTTTATCATCATTTTCTTCACCTTTCGCCTATGAAGATTATTTTATTTGGATACTGCGCGATCATATGTATCGGTTCTATACTTTTGGCTCTTCCTATTTCTACAAGAAATCCGGATGCAGCCAATTTATTTACCGGTTTTTTCACAGCCACATCTGCAACGTGCGTGACCGGTCTGATCCAGGTTGATACATACACCCATTGGTCTTTCTTCGGTCAGGGTGTCATTCTCTGTCTGATTCAGATTGGCGGAATCGGATTCATGACACTTTGCATTTCGATCATGACACTCACGAAGCGCAAGATTGGTTTGGTATCCAGATCATTGATGCAGAACTCGGTCTCTGCTCCACAAATTGGCGGAATTGTAAAAATGACACGTTTTATCATAATAGGTACGTTTTCTATTGAATTTTTAGGGGCTTTTTTACTTGCCTTTCACTTTTGTCCCAAGTTTGGGCTCTCAAAAGGAATCTGGTTCTCCATTTTCCACAGCATCTCCGCATTTTGCAATGCAGGATTTGATTTAATGGGGAGTGTACAGCCATTTTCCTCACTGACAGGAGAAGTTGGAAACTGGTATGTGAATCTTATCATTATGGCGCTTATTATCATCGGGGGACTTGGTTTCTTCGTTTGGCGGGACATATTAACAACAAAATTACATTTTCACAAAATGCAGCTTCACACCAAACTTGTTTTGAGTGTCTCACTTTTCCTGATCGCAGCCGGCACGCTTTTGCTTTTTGTATGTGAACGCGGGACAGGTGCCTATCAGGATCTGACACTTTCCGAACAGGTCGCAGCATCAGCTTTTCAGTCTGTCAGTGCAAGAACTGCCGGATTCAACAGTGTTAACTTGTCTGCTCTGACTCAGACTGGTCGATTTCTGATTATCAGTCTGATGCTGATTGGCGGTTCCCCTGGCTCTACCGCCGGCGGAATCAAAACAACAACTTTTGCCGTTTTGGTTCTTTCTGTCATCACGACATTTCGTAGCAGAAAATCTACCGAAGTGTTCGGCAGACGCCTGGAAGACTTTATCACAAGAAAGGCAACCTGCATTTTCTTTTTGTATATTACATTCTCGTTCTCTGCGGCTATGATCATATCCAGAATTGAGAACATTGACTTTTTAGATTCTTTATTTGAAAGTGTATCGGCAATCGCAACAGTTGGACTTTCCACTGGAATCACACCGGAACTGATGCCGCTGTCTCACGCGCTGCTTGCATTTTTAATGATATTCGGAAGGGTTGGCTCCCTTACCATGCTTTTGGCTTTTTCATTTACAAGAAAACAGCTTCCATCGGCTCTGCCACTGGAAAAAATTCAACTTGGTTAAGAGGTATTGATTATGAAATCTATTTTAGTAATTGGACTTGGACGTTTCGGACGTCACATCACACGTAAATTTTTAGAGGAAGGCAATTCGGTACTTGCTGTCGAAAAGAATGAAGAGCGTGCAGACAATGCCATCAACATTCTGCCGGACATTCAGATTGCTGATGCCACAAACGAGACCTTCATCAAATCTCTTGGTGTCAATAATTTTGATCTTTGTGTAGTCGCAATCGGAGATAATTTTCAAAGCGCACTTGAGATCACTGTTCTGCTAAAAGATTTTGGAGCGAAGTACATTCTCGCCCGCGCCTGCAGAGACGTACACCGCAAATTACTGCTTAGAAACGGAGCTGATCACGTCGTCTATGCAGAACGCGAAATGGCAGAGCGTCTCGCCATCAAATATGGCTCAAAAAATATTTTTGATTACATCGAACTCACACCGGAGGTTGCGATCTGTGAAGTGGCAGTTCCAGGCAATTGGATTGGCAAAAGCATCATCGAAAAATCCATACGAAACCGGTACAATATCAGTATTCTCGCAACAAAAAAAGAAGGGAAAATTTCCCCTCTTCCAGAACCGGAACATATTTTCACCCGCGATGAAACTTTAATCATCATGGGCGAAAAGAAAGTTATCCACTCTTTTACTTATTAACAACTCGAAGCATGCGGTAGCCGATGCCGATATGTGTCTGAATATATTGCGGCTGCGACGGGTTTTCTTCAATCTTCTTTCGAAGGGTTGCCATGAAAACCCGAAGTGATGCCACATCATTATCCCACGCACTTCCCCATATTTCTCTTGTAATGTAGGTGTGCGTCAACACTTTCCCCACATTCTTTGCAAGCAGACTCAATAATTTATACTCTGTCGAAGTCAGATGCAGTTCTTTTTCTTTCAAATATACACATCCGGACACATAATCAATCCGCAGATCTCCATTAACAAATTCTGTCTGCTCCTGCGACACACTCATGTACTGCAGCCTTCTTAGTGTCACGCGAAGCCTCGCCAAAAGTTCATCCACAGAAAATGGTTTGGTCAGATAATCGTCCGCCCCTGCATCCAGCGCATCAATCTTATCACGATCTTCGCTTCTTGCGCTGATTACAATAATTGGAAGATTTGACCAAGAACGAACTTTTTTAATAATCTCAATTCCATCCATATCCGGAAGCCCCAAATCCAAAAGCATAATGTCCGGCTTTTGAGACACCGACTCTAAAAGAGCCTGCACGCCGTTTGGCGCTGTATGGAAACGATAGTCCTGTGTGTCTAATGTGGTCGTGATCAGGTTCCTGATCGCTGTATCGTCCTCTACTACTAATATCAATGGTTTATTCACTTATCGTTACCTCCTCAGCCTGTAATGTAAATGAAAATATCGTTCCGCTCGGAACGTTATCCGCAACCCAAATTGTTCCGCCATGTGCATGGACAATAGATTTTGCCAAAAACAGCCCAAGTCCAAGCCCTCTTCTGCTGTCCGCCGGCTTATTCTCAGCCGTATAAAACATATCGAAGATTTTTTCTTTTGCTTCCTCTTTGATTCCCTTTCCATTGTCGGCAACCGATATTTCTATCATGTCTGCCTTTTGCACCGCAGAGACTTCTATGCAGGAACCTTCCTGTGTATATTTTATTGCATTTTCCACAAGATTGATCAGCACCTGCACTATCAATCTGGAATCCATCTTCGCAAGAAGCAATTCCTCGGACGGTTCATACACTAGCTGATGTTCTTCCCGCTTTCTGCTAATATGCTTTAGCGCCTCCTCAATCACCTCGTCCACAAGCTCCACCTGCATATTGAGCTGCATAGGACTTTCTTCCAGGCGCGTCACGGAAAGCAGATTTTCCACAAGGTTGATCAGCCACATCGAATCGTCATAAATTCCCGTATACAGCTGTCTGCGTTTTTCTTTATCAAACGCTTCCTCGTTATTCAAAAGAATTGCCGCATTCCCCGATATACTTGTAAGCGGTGTTCGCAGATCATGCGAAATCGATCGCAGCAGATTTGCTCTCAGCTGCTCATTTTTCGCTTTTGTAACCGCCTCTTCTCGTTTTCGGTTATAGATCTCTTTCTCCAACACCAATGCACATTCTCCCAAAATCGAGAGAAGCAGATTGCTTTCAAATGTATTTAACTGTACCCCTTTCAGAGCGATCCCGATCACACCATATACATTGTCACAATTGCGGATCGTCAAATACATACAGACTGCATCTTTTTTTACTTCTGTACCCGCACCGGCACGCTTCTTGCTCTCAAATGCGTACCGGGCAGTTTCCCGCTCTTTCGCGCTTATATAGATCTCTTTTTCCTGTTCTCCTTGCGCAAGGCAGACCGACGGCTCACAAAGAATTCCGTCTGTACATTCATAATACACGACACTTTTCCCGATCAATTTCACAATCTGTCCTGCCGCCTCTCGTATGATTTCTTCTGCGTTTTCTGCCTTCTGCAGTATCTGATTCGTCTCCAGAAGAATTTTTGTACGATAAGCCATCAACGCCGACTGTTCTGCCTGTTTTCTGAGCTGGATCGCTAAATTACTCGCAATGATCGCCGCAAGAAATGCAATCACGAACGTAATCGGATACCCGGAATCATATGCAGTGAGTGAAAATCTCGGCTCCGTATACAAAAAGTTAAAAAGCAGAACACTGCAAAGGGAGGAAAGCACACTCCACATTCTGCTTGCTGTGATCACGGCAGTGATCATAACCCCGAGCACATATACAATCAATATATTTGCTTCTGTAAACCTCAGGTAGCGAAACATCGCTCCAATCCCTGTCGCTATTGCCAAAATAACTATTGTGACACCAATTCCTTTCCAACCGTCATTGTGACGTTTGGCCCCTTGTTCTCCCATACACCTCTCCTATCAGATTGTAATTTATACCCATTATACCATACTATCAGTGAAATGTATCTTGAAGTTTTTTCATCGCACCTTTTTCGGAAATACAAGTGCAGCATGCTTTCTTTACACTCTCTCTATTTTTCAGTTTCAGTTTTCTTATCTAAATACTCCTTGTCATAATCTTCTCCACAATAAAAGATACGATGCACCTTTTTTTATATGCATCGTATCCTTTTCTGATATAGAAACTATAACACTCTATTCTTATTTGAAATATTTTACACCGGATTCAAAGATCTGCAGATCCTGTTCTCCGTAAATATTGATTGCAACAGAATCACCGCGGCGTTCTGAGTGAGCCATTTTCCCAAGTACACGTCCATCCGGGCTTGTGATACCTTCGATCGCTCTGTAAGAGCCATTTGGATTCCACTCTTCATCCATTGTGATTGTTCCATTCAGATCACAATACTGTGTTGCAACCTGTCCGTTTGCGAATAATTCATTCAACACTTCTTCTGATGCAACAAAACGTCCTTCTCCGTGAGATGCCGGGTTTGTATAAACTCCGCCAAGCTCAGCTCCCTGCAGCCAAGGTGATTTGTTTGTCACAACTTTTGTATATACCATTTTCGAAATATGACGTCCGATTGTATTGTAAGTAAGTGTCGGAGATGCTGCTGTCTGTCCACATACTTTTCCGTATGGAACCAATCCTAACTTAATCAACGCCTGGAATCCGTTACAGATACCAAGTGCAAGACCGTCACGTTCGTTCAATAATTTTTCTACCGCTTCTTTCAACTTCGCATTTTGGAATGCAGTTGCAAAGAATTTTGCAGAACCATCTGGTTCATCTCCCGCACTAAATCCACCTGGGAACATAATCATCTGTGCCTGTGCAATTGCTTTTTCAAACTCAGCGACAGAATCACGGATATCTGCTGCATCCAGATTTTTGAACACTTTTGTGATCACTTTCGCCCCAGCGCGTTCAAACGCTTTCGCACTGTCATATTCACAGTTTGTTCCTGGGAATACAGGAATAAATACAGTTGGCTGTCCAATCTTATGGCTGCAGATATGGATGCTGTCTGTGTTGAACAGTTGTTCTTTCACAGCTTTCGCCTCCGTCTGTCCCGAAACAGTTGGGAATACTTTTTCAAGCGGAGCTTTCCATGTATCAACTGCTTCTTTCAATTCGATTGTCACGTCACCATATTCAAACACCGCTTTATCTGTCACTTCACCGATGACTGTATATGTAATTGCAAGCTCTGATACTTTTTCTGCCGGTACTTCTGCAATGATATCAGCAAATGCAGGTGCAAACAGATCTCTCTTATCCACATTGCTTTCAATCTTCACACCCATACCGTTACCAAATGCCATCTTGCTGACAGCTGCTGCAATACCGTGTCTGTCTAATACGTAAGCGGATACGATGTTTCCGTTTTGGATATCTTCTCTGAATTTACCATACTGATCCATTACCTGAGCATATACCGGAAGATCATACTGATCCTTTTCCACACGGAACCATACTAACTTGTTACCTGCTTTTTTCAATTCCGGTGTAATGATGTCTTTCTGCTCTGCCACATCCACTGCAAATGATACAAGTGTCGGAGGCACGTCGATATCCTGGAATGTTCCTGACATACTGTCTTTTCCACCGATAGATGGAAGTCCTAATCCAAGCTGTACATCATATGCTCCAAGAAGCGCTGCAAATGGCTGGCTCCATCTTGATGGATCTTCTGTCATTCTGCGGAAATATTCCTGGAACGTAAGACGAATCTTACTGTAATCTCCACCGTTTGCCACAATTTTCGCCACAGATTCAAGCACTGCGTAAACTGCACCATGGTATGGACTCCAGCTTGACAGATACGGGTCAAATCCATAACTCATCATAGTCACTGTATCACATTTTCCGGTCAATACCGGTAATTTTGCAACCATAGCCTGTGTCTCTGTCATCTGATATTTTCCACCGTGCGGCATAAATACAGAGCCAGCCCCGATAGAACCGTCAAACATCTCCACAAGACCTTTCTGAGAACATACATTTAAGTCCTTTAAGGTATCCAACCATTTTTCTTTTACATCATCGACATCCTCTTTCACAAGAATACTGTCTTCTCTGTTCGGAATGTCAACTGCCACTGTTGTCTCCTGATGTGCACCGTTTGTATCAAGGAATGCGCGGGAAATATTAACAATCTCTTTTCCTCTCCATGACAATACTAATCTTGGAGTCTCTGTCACAACAGCCACTTCTACAGCCTCTAAGTTCTCTTCTTTTGCATATGCCAAAAATTGCTCTACATCTCTCGGATCAACGACAACAGCCATACGCTCCTGTGATTCAGAGATCGCAATCTCTGTTCCGTCAAGACCTGCATATTTTTTCGGCACCTTATCTAAATTCACCTGAAGTCCATCTGCCAGCTCACCAATTGCAACAGACACACCACCGGCACCAAAGTCATTACACTTTTTAATTAATTTACTTACTTCTTCTCTTCTGAACAGACGCTGAATTTTACGTTCTGTCGGTGGATTTCCCTTTTGAACTTCTGCTCCACATGTCTCAATAGACTCTTCTGTATGTACTTTAGAAGAACCTGTCGCACCACCACAACCGTCGCGTCCTGTACGTCCACCCAATAAGATAATGATATCTCCCGGATCTGATGTCTCTCTGATAACCGCTCTTCTTGGCGCCGCACCTAAAACAGCGCCGATCTCCATACGTTTTGCCACATAATCCGGATGATAAATCTCTTTTACCGCACCGGTTGCAAGACCAATCTGATTACCATAAGAGCTGTATCCATGCGCTGCTCCTGTCACCAGTTTCTTCTGTGGCAATTTTCCTTTCATTGTCTCTTTTACGGACACAGTCGGATCCGCTGCACCGGTCACACGCATTGCCTGATATACATAAGTACGTCCTGACAATGGGTCACGGATTGCTCCACCAAGGCAAGTAGCTGCTCCACCAAACGGTTCGATCTCTGTCGGATGGTTATGTGTCTCATTTTTAAAGTTCACAAGCCATTCTTCTTCCACGCCGTCAACCACTACCGGAACAACGATACTGCACGCGTTGATCTCATCAGACTCTTCCTGATCTTCTAACTTTCCTTCACGTTTTAATTTGCGCATTGCCATAAGTGCAAGATCCATCAGGCATACGAACTTATCTTCTCTTCCTGCAAAAATCTCACTGTGTGTGTTCAAATAATGTTTGTATGCATTGACGATTGGCTCTTTGTAATCGCCTTCCCCAAAACTTACTTCTTTTAATTCTGTAGAGAATGTTGTATGACGGCAGTGGTCAGACCAATATGTATCCAACACACGAATCTCTGTCATAGAAGGATCTCTCTTTTCTTCTCCCTTGAAATAGTTCTGAATATGAAGAAAATCTTTGAATGTCATGGCAAGTCCTAAAGAATCATATAATTCTTTTAACTTGTCCTCTTCCATATCTTTAAAACCGTCAAAGATTTTTACATCTTCCGGCTCTTCAAACTGTGTAATCAATGTCTCCGGCTTTTCCATACCAGTCTCTCTGGAATCTACCGGATTGATGCAGTGCGCTTTGATTGCGGCAAATTCTTCATCTGTAATCGCACCTTCAATGACATAAGTCGTTGCTGACTTGATTACCGGCATCTCGTCTTCTTTGATGAACTGCACACACTGCACTGCAGAATCTGCACGCTGATCAAACTGCCCCGGCAAATATTCCACCGAGAAAATTCTGCTTCCCTCTTTCACTTCAAATTCTTCTTTATATAAAATGTCTACCGGCGGTTCGGAAAAAATACCGTTGCACGCCGTCTCAAATGTTGCATCTGAAATATTTTCAATGTCATAGCGAATCAGCACACGTACATTTTCCACCGTCTGAATTCCCAAATAGCTTTTTAATTCTTGTTTCAACTTTTTTGCCTGTACTGCGAATTCTTGTTTCTTTTCTACATATACACGTTTTACACTATTCATATTATCCTCCATCTGTAATTCCATTTTGGCTACTACCCTTATCCTACCACATTTCGCATCATTAGTATAATTAATATATCTTAACTCACTTATAAGTTTTTCTTATTCGCTTTCTGTCGGTGCAAAATAAGCATACTGAGAATCAGCAGTATTGCCAGCATACCAATAAAAATACTTCCTATCCTAATGACCATATCAAAGAAAAATCCTTCCGGAAGCATTCGGATCATCAAATCCGTTGCAGGATCCAACAGCCATAAATCATTGTCAAAAAAAATCTCATGAAACAAGAAAAAATACTTATTAAAATCAGATGCGAACAATACTCCAAGACCTCCTGAAATTACAAGAAACGCTCCCAAACCCGTCAAAAATGATTTGGGCAAAATCCGTTTCCAGTTCCCCTTTGTGAAAATCAATCCACTCAACGAAATCACAAGCACGATAATCGCACCAAAACGCAATGTCAGACCTCCTAAAAATAAATTCTGTACATCCACCATATGCGCTTTTTCCCGATCATTAAAAAATACCTGTTTTTCTCCATTCACAGTTGTCCAAACAACCAGATCCTCCCTGTCTCCTCTCAGATACGCCATCATCTCTTCTGTCACATCCATGACATCATCCATCTTCATCTCCAAATCTTCCGTGACATTGTATTTTTCATATTCCTTTTCATACCACCCAAAATCACTGTAAATTCCGATTTCAAAACTGGAAATGAGTAAGATGACAATCACAGAAAGAATTGCTGTCATTCCCAAAAACCAATGTAGTATCTTCATACATTCATCTTCCTTTCCCACTAAATTTTCTATTCTCTATTGTAATTCTACCTTTTACCCCTTATAATAAGAACAGCACTTTTATAAGGAGGACTAATAATGGACATCAATTACGAGTTATATAAAGTATTTTTTTATGTTGCGACAACCTTGAGCTTCTCGGAGGCGTCCAAGCAGCTGTTCATCTCTCAATCAGCCGTCAGCCAATCAATCAAAGCGCTTGAAAAAAAATTGGACCAGACCTTATTCATCCGGAGCACAAAACGTGTACAGCTAACACCGGAAGGCGAGATTCTCCTTCGTCATGTGGAACCTGCTATGAACCTGATCAAACGTGGAGAATCACAGCTGATTGATTCTTCTTCCACCGGAGGACAGATTCGCATCGGTGCAAGCGACACGATTTGTCGTTATTTTTTAGTTCCATATTTAGAACGGTTTCATAAAGAATTTCCAAACGCACATATTAAAGTAACAAACCAAACTTCAATCAAATGTGTAGAATTATTGGAGACAGGTCAGGTAGACCTGATTGTCATCAACTACCCGAATTCCTATTTGAGCAATCTTTATTCTTTTAAACAGATTGCGGAATTCAAAGATGTCTTTATCGCCAACCGTTCTTTTGCAGAACTGAAGGATAAAGCCTTATCATTACGCGATTTACTGAACTATCCTATTTTGATGCTCGATCGAAAAAGTACGACAAGTGAATTTTTACACAGTCTTTTCCAAAAACATCAGCTGGATCTCGTCCCTGAGATCGAACTCAGCAGCAATGATCTTTTGATCGACCTTGCTAAAATCGGATTGGGAATCGCCTTTATTCCGGATTACTGTGTCCCGAAAGATTCCGACGATCTGTTTGTGGTTCACACTGATGAGGTTCTTCCTACAAGACAACTCGTTGTCGTTCACAATGAGCATGTCCCGGTATCGAAAGCAACCTTGGAATTTTTAAACTATTTTCAACCTATTGAATAACCTTTTCAGACGCTTATATCAGACTCCGGTTCGATATAAGCGTTTTTCCAAAACTGCTCTACTTTCTCTCCGATTGTCTTTACATTACAATAAGTAAGTTCTCTCCACTCTCTTGGAAAAATCTCCAAATATCTTCTTCCTGCAAAGCGATCATCCAAAAGTGCAATTACCCCTTTGTCTTCCTCTGTTCGTATAACACGCCCCGCTGCCTGAAGCACCTTGTTCATCCCCGGATACAAATATGCATAGTCGAACCCATTTTCTCCATGCCTGTCAAAATATTGTTTTAAAATCTCACGTTCATTGCATACTTGCGGCAGTCCGGTTCCGACAATCATCGCCCCAATCAGACGCTCCTCTGTCAAATCAATTCCCTCTGAAAAAATACCTCCCATCACACAAAATCCTGCCAGACTTCCTTCTCTTTCTGCTTCGAATTCCTGTAAAAATGCTTCTCTGTCCTGTTCATTCATATTCTGTTCCTGCATCATACAACACATCTCTTCTGTCCTGTATCTCTCAAATGTCTCCCTCACTTCTTCCATAAATCGGTACGATGGGAAAAACACAAGATAATTGCCTGGTTTTGCCTGCATGACATTCTTGATATAAATTGCAAATCGCTCATACATCTCATATCCGCGCCTTGTGTACTTTGTACTGACATCCTGTCCCAACACCAAAAGGCGATTCGCCTCTTTAAACGGCGAATGTGCGTACACCGCATAGTCATCCGTCTCTACGCTCAACAACCTTTTATAATACCGGATGGGCAAAAGTGTTGCCGAAAAGAACACAGTACTGTTGCCCTGACTTAAAAAATTTTGCAATTTTACTGCCGGATTCACACAGAATAATTTCAACTTAAAGTCTCCGCCTTCCTCCAATTCTGTATAAATCACATAATTTTCATCCACTTCTTCATAGATGTTAAGAAAGTTCCGAACATGAAAGTAGAACTCTAAAACTTCCTCATCTACCTGCTCCTTCTCTTCCAAAAGCTTTTGCAGACCATTCATTACATTCAACAATTTCAACGCAAAATGGGAAATACTATTATATTCTTTATAAGTCTGGCACTCTCTTTTCATCTCCAGCAACATTTGATTGCATCCCGCTAATTGCCGTGTCAGTTTCACACTCTCATATCTGACTGCTTTTTTCATCTGTAAAAACTCTTCTTTATAGAGAACCGCACTGTACATCTCCCTGCCACGCTCCACAAGGTTATGCGCCTCATCAATCAAGAATAAGTATTCTCCCTTTTTTCCCTCTGAGAAAAACCTCTTCAAATGTGCATTCGGATCAAACACATAATTATAGTCACAGATGATGGCATCCACCCACAACGACACATCCAGTCCCATCTCAAACGGACATACCTTATGCTTTTTCGCCTGAGTCTCTATATTCTCCCGGCTCATCTCCTCCATCGTAGTGATCATCTCATAAACCGCATCATTCACCCTGTCAAAATGCCCCTTTGCATATGGACATGCATCTGGGTTGCATTCCGCCTTTTCACAAAAACAGATTTTCTCTTTCGCGGTCAATGTGGCAACTTTATACTGCAGACCATTCTTTTTTAGAATCTGAAATGCCTGCTCTGCCACGGTTCTTGTAATCGTCTTCGCCGTCAGGTAAAAAATCTTATCCCCCAGTCCTTCTCCTACCGCTTTCACCGCTGGGAATATAGTTGCCATCGTCTTTCCTACACCGGTAGGCGCCTGAATAAATAATTTTTTCTTCCTCAGAATTGTCCGGTAGACAGATGTCACAAGCTCTCTTTGCCCCTCTCTGTAAGGATATGGAAATTCTGCCTCCTTTATGGTCGCATCCCTTGTCTGCCTCCACTCGACTTGAAAGCGCGCCCACTTCTCATATTGCATCACAATATCCAAAAACCATCTCTCCAATTCCTCAATCGAAAATGTCTCCTGAAAACGCTTCACTTCCTCTGTCTCCATCTGACAATATGTCATCTGTATTGTAATGCTATCCAGTTCCTGCTGTTTTCCATAGATATACCCATAACATTTTGCCTGTGCAAGGTGCACGCTGACGGGCTTCTCAATATATTCCAGCTCACGCAAGACTCCTTTGATCTCATCAACCACAACTCCATCTGCTGTCTTCTGAATTCCATCTGCTCTTCCCTCTATTTGAATCGCAAATCCCTCACAGGGAACCGTAATCTTTAACGGAACCTCCGCATAATAGTCAGATCCCATCTGTCTTTGAATCTTCCGGTGAATTCTTCCACCAAGCTGCATAGCCTCTTTATCCGGCAGCCCCGCTTTTCTATTATCAATATCGCCTTCCCGCAATATAAACTCCACCAAATTGCGAACAGAAATACGAATTATCTTCTCTTCCATCTGTATTTCCTCCCGCCTCATTATAGCATGTTTATTTATCCATGTGTAAAAGAAAAGCCCCAAACCTTCGGCTTACACCGCAAAAGATTCAGAGCTTCCTTCCATCACATATCTATGCTGCAAATTTTCTTAATGTCTTTTCAAAATTATCATTCTGTCCACCATACTGAACAGTCAGAGCCTGAGTCAAATCTAAGCTTAGAACTCCTAGAATAGATTTAGCATCAATTACCACACGGTTATAAAATACATCGATGTCAAAGTCGCACTGCCCAGCTGCTCTTACAAATTCTTTTACATCTTCGGTAGCAGATAGTCTTATTTGAAACTTCTTGTCCACTGTGATCACTCCTTTCATGGTATTGCTAAACACATTTTTTTATTATACCAATTCAATCGCTTGTCGTCAATTGTCGAATTGTATAATTAGAACTCATTTTTTGTCGATTATTGTACAAATTCAACCATGTTTCCACGAAACCGAATCGGTAAATGTTGTCTCTGTCTCTGGTAACTCTCTCTTTCTTCTATAGATATATTTTCAAAAAAGCCCTTCCAAAGTTCGGAGTACGTGTTCTCTGCATAGGATACCCTGTTTATCTTTTCTTTATTCAATTTTTCATTCCAAACAAGAAACCAATTCTGCTGTTTGCGATGTATCAGAAACATCTGGTGGGTCTCATCATAGATCATCCAGTTCTCTAACGGCAAACGATTTGCAAAATGATCTGCGATGCATGTAAGCACTTGATTTTTAGGTGCAATTTTCGAAAAAAGCACTCCACTCTCCAACTCAGAAAAACGGATAAATTCCTGAAAACAGTGTGCTTCATTCTCCACTGTTCTCTTTAGCTCGAACACTTTTCTAACCTGCTTATGCGACAAATGCTCCATAATCTTCCTTTTATCGTGTATTCGCCTCGCCTCCTGCATCATTCCAAGAACTGCATTCGCCTTCTTTGCATCCTCTGCCAATATTGCATAATAAATATTCCGGTACACCTCCATCCCCAGATTCTTTTTTATCATATTCTCCACTGCAATTGCCTTTTTCTCACTCTCCACACTTTCAGTGTATTCACAAAAAAGTTCCTGGTTCATCATCCCTTTCAGCGCAATCCCAGTCTCTCCGGAAGAGAGTACAATCTTCCACGCATCGTAAATTGCCGAAAAAATTCCTGTAATCGTATCATTGCATACAAAAATCTGCTTCATATCATCTTCTCCATTACCTAAAAACTTTATCCACTCTGTTTTGTTTTGCCCGTTCGCTCCCAAAGCTTACATCATCAAATAACGACAATTGTCTGTAGTTCATCTGTTCTACTGTAAGCGGCAGTTTTTCCCCTACATGAAGTAGATTGCGCAAAATATAATCTTGTTCTATCTTCGTCGGATACATCATCTTTCCATTACAGGTCAGAAAATATAACGCTCTCTTTAACACGACCCCCATCTTCTTTAAATCCGTAAAATCCAATGTTCCCATTCTTCTTGCTTTGACAATTCTTCCAGCAGATTTATACCCGATTCCCGGAACCCGCAAAAGCATATGATAATCAGCTCGATTGACTTCCACCGGAAAACATTCCAGATGTTCCAGTGCCCAATTGCATTTTGGATCTACCAACACATTGAAATTCGGGTTCTTTTCAGACAGCAATTCTTTCGCCTCAAATCCATAATATCGCAGCAGCCAGTCAGCCTGATACAAGCGATGTTCCCGCAACAATGGGGGACCGTCTCCCGTTCTTGCCGGAAGATGTTCATCTTCATTCACATGGATAAACGCAGAATAAAACACGCGTTTCAATTCAAACTTTTTATAAAGAGATTCTGCAACATTGATAATCTGAAAATCCGTCTCCGGAGTAGCTCCGATGATCATCTGCGTACTCTGTCCTGCCGGAACAAACCGCGGCGCATTCCGATAGACTGCTACCTCATTCTGATTCTCAGCCATCTTACTCTGCACAAGGCGCATCGGCGCTAATATATTTTTTCTATTCTTATGTGGAGCAAGCTTTTTAAGTCCTTCTGCTGTCGGAAGCTCCAAATTCACGCTCATCCTGTCTGCCAAAAATCCTGTTCTTTGTATCAGTTCCTGATCTGCTCCTGGAATTGCCTTTACATGGATGTATCCCTGAAAATGGAACTCTGTCCTTAACTTATAAAGCGTCTCATAAATTAATTGCATCGTATAATTCGGACTATGCAGAATTCCGGAACTCAAAAACAATCCTTCTATATAATTCCGGCGGTAAAATTCAATTGTCAGAGTACATACTTCATCCGGAGTGAAGGATGCTCTTCTCACATCATTTGAAGAACGGTTAATGCAATATTTGCAATCATAGATACATTCATTTGTAAACAAAATTTTCAATAATGAAATACATCTTCCATCTGCTGAAAAACTATGACAAATTCCAGCCTTCGCACAGTTCCCTATTCCATTGCCATCGTTCTGCCTGTCAACTCCGCTCGATGTACATGCCACATCGTATTTCGCCGCATCTGATAAAATATTCAGTTTTTCTAAAAGAGACATCTGTTCTGTGATTTTCATCTTTTCGCTCCTCTTTACTCGAATGTATGTTCTGTTTTTATATTATCACACAGAACAGATGTTTGCAATAGTGACTTCAAATTTTCTGCAGTTTTAAGATCTTCGCTTACAAAAAAGACGCACAAGATTCTCTCTCATACGTCTTCTTTTCTACTGCAGTCTTTCCACTGCATCTTTCAAATATTCATTTTTCACTTCATAGAATTTCTCTGCTTCCACCATCTCGGCAAGCTTCGGATCGATTGGCATTTTCCCAAGTACACTCATGCCAAGTTCTTTTGCAATCTCATCAATATGGCTTTCTCCGAATACAGAGATTTTCTTTCCGCAATCCGGACATTCCAAGTAACTGTAATTCTCAACAACTCCGATAATCGGAATATTCATCTGTTTTGCCATATAGTAGGTCTTTTTCACAATCATCTGAACAAGATCCTGCGGCGATGTCACGATGACCACTCCATCTACCGGCAAAGACTGGAACACTGTCAATGGCACATCCCCTGTTCCCGGTGGCATATCTACGAATAAGTAATCCAAATCTCCCCAGAGTACTTCATTCCAGAACTGTTTTACAACACCTGCAATGACCGGTCCTCTCCAAATCACCGGTGTGTCCTCACTGTCCAGCAAAAGATTGACAGACATAATTCTTGTCTCATCTTTTGCAATACACGGAAACATTCCAACTTCTGTTCCCATTGCGTGCTCATGGATTCCGTACATCTTCGGAATAGATGGACCTGTGATATCTGCATCTAAGATCCCCACCGAATAACCTTGCTCTCTCATAAGTCTTGCAAGCGAGGCTGTAACCATCGATTTTCCAACTCCGCCTTTTCCACTGATCACACCGATTACTTTTTTAACATGTGTGTATTCATTTGCCGGCACTGTCATATCTACTTTCTTGCTCGCACAAGAATCTGCGTGTGCACAGCCAGAACAGCTCTCAGAAGAGCATGCTCCGTTATTTTCCTGTTCTGCCATCTTGATTTCCTTCCTATTCTTCTACAACTGCGATTAGTTCCACTTCACAAAGCACATTTTTTGGTAATGTCTTAACTGCCACACAGCTTCTCGCAGGCTTTGATGTAAAATATTTTGCATACACTTCATTGAATGCTGCAAAGTCTCCCATGTCGCTCAAGAAACATGTTGTCTTTAAAACTTTGTCAAATGAAGTTCCAGCTGCTTCCAACACAGCTGCAAAGTTCTTGCACACCTGCTCTGTCTGTCCTGCAATATCTGTTGCCTCCACAGTGTCTGTCTCAGGATTGATTGGAATCTGCCCTGCTGAATAAAAAATACCGTTATGTACATATCCCTGTGAATATGGTCCCAATGCTTTTGGTGCTTTTTCTGTTGCTACTACTTTCATAATCCTGTCTCCTTTATCTCATCATTTGCAACCGTTCAACTGCTAAAACTTAAATCAGCCGAACTGTTACTTAAAACTCAATCTGCTGCCCGATTCCTTTTTGATTGGCATCGTCCATTAATCTCTGTGCTATACACACATCAAACAGCCCCATACCGACTGACTTGAAATATGTTGTCTTTTGAGTAAGTGCATCTTCATCTATGTCTGAATCGATCAGTTCATGCATATATCGAACTCTGTCTTTTGTCAGAATCCCGTCTGCCAGCGGCTGACTTAAGTCCCCGCTCTCTTCACATGCATATTCCAGTTCCACATAAACGTCATCCACCAGTTCAAATACAACATCTGGAATCTCGCGCATTGTCGGTGTATAAGAACCGATTGCAATAATGCATTTTCCACTCAACAGCTCTTTATCATTTGGCAGCACTGCCTTCTCAGATGGTGTTGCAGTACAGATAATTTCGCTGCTTTGCACCAGTTCCTCCACCGTATTACATTGTACCACTTTTGTCCCCGGATTATCAATCGCTTTTTCTAAACGTGCCAGATAATCTGTCAAGTCCCGTCCACTGTGATTGAACACATAGACAGTGTGGATATCTCTCGCCTTGCATGCATAGAGCGCCAAATGAAATCCCTGTACGCCTGCGCCCACAATTCCGACCGTGTGACAATCTTTTCTCGACAAATGCCGGATACCGACTCCGCCGACAGCTCCTGTTCGGTATGCCGTCACTGTCTGTCCATCCAAAATTGCCAGCGGTTTTCCTGTCTTTGGATCATTCATCAACACCAGCCCATCAATTGACGGAAGTCCAAGACTTGCATTTTCCGGAAAAATCGTAAGCATTTTTGTCCCCAAACTGTCTTTGGTATAACACGGCATGTAAATCAGTGTCTTATTATCATGCTCCACTGTCGGTCTTGGCGGCATATAGTAAGCTCCCGATTCAAAGATCTTATATGCCTCCTCGATCTGATCCATCATTCCGTCCAAATCAACTGACTTTTCAATATCTTTCTTATTTAATAGTAACATCTCTATTCTCCTTATTTCTATAATTTGCACCTTGAAATCGTGATACACATCTTCAGTGTGCCACGCTTTCTTTTCGTTCTATTTTAACACAAACAGCACTCTTGTACTATTTATTTTTATTTTGTTTATTCTCTAAAATTATGCTACAATATAGTCATATTGTTAGACAACTCAATTCCAGACAAAGGAGGACGACTTATGCAAAAATCAATGATACACTCAGACCACATGGTTCCTCTTGATACTTTAGAGGGGTTTCGAATTCGCCCCGGATTCTTTGATATAAATGGAGCAACCGCACTTTCTGACGGCGTATGTTTTACCATCCACTCACAAGGTGCCACTTCTTGCGAACTTCTGCTTTATGAGCCTTATGCAAAAGAACCATTTGCTATTTTAAAATATCCTGACAACTACCGCATCGGAAATGTTTTTTCCATGATTGTATTTGACCTTGATGTGGAAGATTTTCAATATGCTTTTCGTCTTGACGGTCCTTATGATAAGAAAAAAGGTCTTCTGTTTGATAGACACGAACCACTTCTGGATCCGTATGCCAAAGCTGTCGTCGGACAAAGTGAATGGGGGCAAAAACCGGATGCATTTCTTGGATACCGGGGCAGGGTTGTGAAAAACAATTTTGACTGGGGGATTACCAAACCTTCGATTATCCCCATGGAAGATTTGATCATTTACGAAATGCATGTACGCGGTTTTACAAAAGATGCTTCTTCCGGTGTTGCACATCCCGGCACATTTCACGGAATTATGGAAAAAATCCCATATTTGAAAGAACTTGGAATCAATGCAGTCGAGCTAATGCCCATTTTTGAATTTGATGAGATGCGGGATCACCGTGTGATTGATGGAAGGGAACTGCTTGATTACTGGGGCTACAACACAGTCAGCTTTTTTGCACCAAATACAAGCTACGCATCTGACAGAGAATACAATCATGTCGGTACAGAATTAAAGCAACTGATAAAGACACTCAAAGAAAACGGTATTGAAGTCATCCTGGATGTCGTATTCAATCATACTGCCGAGGGCAATGAAAATGGGCCGTTTTTTTCCTTCAAGGGGATTGACAATAATGTGTATTATATGCTCACTCCGGATGGAAACTATTATAATTTCAGTGGTTGTGGAAATACCGTCAACTGCAATCATCCAGTTGTTCAACAGATGATTGTGGAATGTCTACGATACTGGGTTACGACATACCGGGTGGATGGTTTTCGTTTTGATCTTGCCTCGATCCTTGGTCGCAATGAAGATGGAACTCCGATGGATAAGCCTCCTCTTTTGCAGACACTCGCTTTTGATCCGATTCTCGGTGATGTGAAATTGATTGCGGAAGCATGGGATGCAGGCGGTCTCTATCAGGTAGGAAATTTCCCTTCCTGGAAGCGTTGGTCAGAATGGAACGGAAAGTACCGGGACGATCTGCGCGACTTTCTAAAAGGAGGGTACTGGAAAGCGCCGGAAGCCGCACTTCGAATTTCCGGATCCAGCGATCTATACAATCCATTTGAACGTGGAACAAATGCTTCTATCAACTTTATAACCTGTCATGATGGTTTTTCATTATATGATTTGTACTCATACAATCACAAGCACAACGAAGCAAACGGCTGGAACAACACAGACGGCAGCGACGACAACCGGAGCTGGAACTGCGGCGCAGAGGGCGACACAAAAGATCCTTTAATTTTAAAACTCCGCTACCGTATGATCAAAAACGCTTTCGCTGTATTGATATGCAGCCGTGGGACTCCGATGTTCTTATCCGGCGATGAATTCTGTGACACCCGGTTTGGCAACAACAATCCCTATTGTCAAGACAATTTGACCTCTTGGCTTGATTGGAAATTACTTGATACTCATCGAGATATCTTTGAATTTTGTAAATATATGATTCATTTTCGCCGCAATCACCCGGCGATACGAAAAAGCATCGCACAAAGCCACTGCGGATTTCCACCAATCAGCCAGCACGGCGCCACGCCGTGGGATGATAATTTCACTCAGGATTCCAAAATAGTATGCACCATGTTCGCCGGTCACGATGAAAAACAGGACTTGGAAGACATTGTCTACCTCGCTGTCAATCCCTATTGGGAGTCTATTCTCATCCATTTGCCAAAACTTCCGGAACCGCTGCAATGGCATCTGGCTGTGGACACCTCCCTGTCAGACACTGGCGGATGCACGTTTGAAAAGGAACAGATGTCCCATGTCGGCAATGATTATCTGATTGGGGAACGTACTGTCGTCGTCCTGACCGCCCACTAAAATAAGGAGGTACTTACGTACCTCCTCACTAATCTTCAAAGGACTCTTTTAATTTATCCATAAATCCTTTTTTCTTTCCTTTTTTCTTATCCGTCTTCTCGGAATCGATATCCTGATTCAATGTGTTTCCAGTCAGTGCATCGAATTTACGAAGCGCTTCTTTCGCTTCTGCACTCAATTTCTCCGGTGTCTGGATGACAAGTGTCACATAGTGATCTCCTCGAACCTGTTTGTTGCGAAGCGATGGTACACCTTTTCCTTTGAGACGTACTTTTGTGTCTGTCTTTGTTCCTGGTTTTACATTATATAGAACATCCCCATCCACCGTCTTAATGCGCACATCTCCACCGAGTGCCGCCTGCGCAAATGAAATCGGCGCAGTAGAGAAAATATGCATATCCTGACGTCCAAAAACAGGATGTCTAGATACCGTTACTTCTACCAGCAGATCGCCTCTTGGACCACCGTTTGTTCCCGGTTCTCCTTTTCCACGGATTCGGATACTTTGTCCATTATCGATACCTGCCGGAATGGATACCTGTATCGTCTTTTTGCTTGCCACATAACCTGTTCCCGCACAATCAGAACATTTCTCTTTGATAATCTTCCCTGTTCCATGACAATCCGGACAAGTCTGTACATTCTGTACGGTTCCAAAGAAAGACTGAGAAGTATATACAACCTGACCTTTTCCACCACATTTTTGGCAAGTCTCCGGAGAAGTTCCAGGTTTTGCACCTGTTCCGTTACATGTTGTACATGGGTCTTTGATGACCACTTCCAATTCTTTTTCACATCCGAATACAGCTTCTTCAAATGTAATCCTTACACCTTTGCGGATATTTGCCCCCTGCATCGGTCCATTGCCAGCACGACCTCCACGGCGACCTCCTCCGAACAAATCTCCGAAAATATCTCCGAAAATGTCTCCAAAATCCGCACCACTAAAATCGAAACCGCCGAAGCCGCCACCAGCTCCGCCTGCCCCGCCTTCAAATGCCGCATGACCAAACTGATCATATTGACGACGTTTTTCGGCATCACTAAGTACGGCATACGCTTCTGATGCCTCTTTGAATTTCTTTTCTGCTTCCTTATCTCCCGGGTTCATATCCGGATGGTATTTTTTGGCCAATGCCCGATACGCTTTTTTCAATGCTGCATCATCTGCATTTCTGTCAACGCCAAGCACTTCATAATAATCTCTCTTCGTTTCAGCCATAACTTTTTAACCTTTCTATTTTTTCATAAGGAAGTTCTGCGAAACCTGATTTTACTCAAATTCCGCAGAACCCTATTCATCTCGCTAAGCCCGCTCGAACAGTCTTCGCCTAAGCGCTCTAGACTTCTTTGTAATCGCCGTCTACAACATCGTCTCCGTTAAATCCTTCCGGTGCCGGACCTGCTTCTGGTGTTGGTCCTCCTTGAGCTCCTGCTGCACCTGCTGCGGCTCCAGCCTGTTCATACATCTTTGTAAATAACTGCTGTGCACTTGCCATCAGTTTTTCTTTACCAGCTTTAATCTCCTCTACCTGAGCATCTGTCATCTCTTCTGGATTTGATTTTGCCAAAGTATCTTTCAGTGCCTGAATATCCGCTTCTACTGCTGCTTTTTCTGTTGCATCAATCTTATCTCCAACTTCTGAAAGTGCTTTCTCTGTCTGGAAGATCATTGCATCTGCATCGTTTCTTGCATCGATTGCTTCTTTACGTTTTTTATCCTGCGCTTCAAACTCAGCAGCTTCTTTTACAGCTCTGTCGATATCCGAATCTGACATATTGGATCCTGCTGTAATCGTAATATGCTGCTCTTTTCCTGTTCCCAAATCTTTTGCAGATACATTTACAATACCGTTTGCATCGATATCAAATGTAACTTCAATCTGAGGAATTCCACGTGGAGCCGGAGCAATACCGTCAAGTCTGAACTGACCGAGAGATTTGTTATCTCTTGCAAACTGTCTTTCACCTTGTACGACATTGATATCTACTGCTGACTGATTGTCTGCTGCTGTAGAGAAAATCTGACTCTTCTTTGTAGGAATTGTTGTATTTCTCTCAATCAATCTTGTAGCAATACCACCCATTGTCTCAATAGATAATGAAAGTGGAGTTACATCAAGTAAAAGAATGTCGCCTGCACCTGCATCTCCTGCTAATTTACCACCCTGAACAGAAGCTCCTAAAGCAACGCATTCATCTGGGTTTAAGGATTTGCTTGGCTCTTTTCCTGTAAGCTGTTTTACTTTATCCTGTACTGCCGGAATACGTGTAGAACCACCGACTAACAATACCTGACCTAATTCAGAAGCTGTAAGACCTGCATCTGACAATGCTCTTGTAACAGGTTCTGCTGTTCTCTCTACCAAGTCATGTGTCAATTCATCAAATTTTGCTCTTGTAAGGTTCATGTCAAAATGTTTTGGACCTTCTGCTGTCGCTGTGATAAATGGCAGGTTGATATTTGTTGTAGTTGCAGATGAAAGTTCTTTTTTCGCTTTTTCTGCTGCTTCTTTTAATCTCTGAAGCGCCATCTTATCTGTAGAGAGATCCACACCTTCCATGCGTTTGAACTCTGCTAACATGTAATCTGTGATCTTCTGGTCAAAGTCATCTCCACCAAGTCTGTTGTCTCCGGCTGTAGATAATACTTCGATAACGCCGTCACCAATCTCAATGATAGATACGTCGAATGTACCACCACCAAGGTCATATACCATAATCTTCTGTTCTTTTTCGTTGTCAAGACCATACGCAAGTGCTGCTGCTGTTGGTTCGTTGATGATACGTTTTACATCAAGACCTGCAATTTTACCAGCATCTTTTGTTGCCTGACGCTGAGCATCATTAAAGTAAGCCGGTACTGTGATAACTGCTTCTGATACTTTTTCTCCAAGATACCCTTCTGCATCTGCTTTCAGTTTCTGAAGGATCATTGCTGAAATTTCCTGTGGAGAGTATTTTTTATCATCGATAGATACTTTGTGATCTGTACCCATCTCTCTTTTAATAGAAGAGATTGTCTTGTCAGCGTTTGTAACTGCCTGACGTTTTGCAGGTTCTCCTACGAGACGTTCTCCTGTCTTTGTAAATGCTACTACCGATGGTGTTGTTCTTGCACCTTCTGTGTTGGCGATAACAGTTGGCTGTCCACCTTCCATAACTGCTACACAGCTGTTTGTTGTTCCTAAGTCAATACCAATAATTTTTCCCATGATTTTGTCCTCCATTTTCTTGGTTTTTATAAGGAAGTCCGATTCACTAGGCTCGTGAAATACCTCGCCAAGTTCCTTCGGACAACCTTCGCACTAAGCTCGAAAACACCTTGCTAAGTGCTCTAGGTTTAGTTTGCTACTTTTACCATACTGTGTCTTACGACACTGTCTCTATAAGTGTATCCTTTTTGGAATTCTTCTACGATGATATTCTCACCTGCTTCCTCGTCCTCCACATGCATCACTGCATTGTGAAGATCCGGATTGAATTCCTGTCCTACTGCCTCAATTACTTTTACCCCGACTCCGTCGAGCGTTGTCATGATCTGTTTGTAGACCATCTCCATACCTGTCACAAAAGAATCATCCTTTTGTTCTTCTGTCACTGCGCTAAGACCTCTCTCAAAATTGTCGATCACCGGCAATATCTTTTCGATAATATCTTTTGCTCCAACTTCATACATCGCTGATTTTTCTTTCTCTGTACGCTTGCGGAAATTATCAAATTCTGCCATCTGTCTTGTCAGTCTATCAGTAAGTTCTTCAATCTGCTCATCCTTTTTATCTTTTTTCGGTTTGCGTTTGAATAACTTTTTGTCTTTCTTTTCTGCACCGTCTTCCCCTGCTTCTGAATCTTTCTCTTCCACAAGTTCTTCGTCAGTTACCTCTTCTGATGTCTCTTCCATCTCTGTCTGCTGCTCTTTAGCCGCTTTTTTCGCTTCCTCCACGGCTTCTTTTACCATCTCTTCTTTGCTAAATTCTTTTTCCAATGGATCGTTCCACCTTTCTAATGTTCTTTATGGAATATTGCATCCAACTCTACCATCAGAGTCTTCAGCGTTGTCATTACATTTTCATAATCCATTCTCTTTGGTCCGATAATTCCTATCGTTCCCTGCATTCCCTCTCCCAATTCATAGGTCGCTGTCACGACACTGCAGTCCTTCATTGTCTGTACCGGTGTTTCATTGCCGATATAGACTTGAATTCCTTTGTTCTCCTGACTGGAAAGTGTCTGTGTCACAAGCTCTGCGAGCTGTTGCTTTTCCTCGAAGGCACTGATAATCTCCTGTGCGCTTTGATTGTCGCTCAGTTCCGGATATTTAAAAATATTCGTTGCACCGCTTGTATAGATTTCCAAATCGTTGTCAAGCTGAATGGTATTTGCCACCGCATCAAGAACATCGCTGATCACTTCACTGTGAATCCCTGCCTGCTCTTTTAATCTTGCGATCATCCCTAAGTTGATCTCCTCGATTGCCATTCCATTGAGGTTCGTATTCAGAAGCATGTTAAACTTTAGTAAGGTCTCATTGCTCAGTGTTTCTGAAACAGTCACAATCTTATTCTTAATGATGTTTCCCTCCATGACAATGACTGCAATAATCTGATTCTCATCAACCTGAGATAATTGAATGAATTTTAATTTGTTTCTATTATATGTCGGAGCGGAAATCATCGTCGCGTAATTCGTGTTGGCTGCCAAAACTTTTGCCGCCTGCTTTAAAAGCTGATCCATCTTGTCTGCCTTCACAAGCATCTGTTCTTTCATCTCTGTAACTTCCTGCTCTTTTTCTTCCATCAGCATATCTACATACAACCGATATCCTTTGTCTGATGGAATACGACCTGCCGATGTGTGAGGCTGCATGATGTATCCCAAATCTTCCAAATCCGCCATCTCATTGCGAATAGTCGCTGAGCTTAAATTCAAATCTGTGTATTTGGAAATTGTTCTGGAACCAACCGGATCACCTGTCTCCAAATATGTCTTGATGATCGTCTGCAAAATCTTCATCTTACGATCATCTAATTCATGATTCGATTTCATGTTCACCCTCCTTCTCGGTTTTTTCTATTAGCACTCTATTCTTTCGAGTGCTAACACCTTACGATTATTAAGATAACACTCCGGTTTTCGTTTGTCAACCTAGTTTATATTTTTTTTACATTTTTTGCAGACTTTGTGTATGGCCAAACTGTTTCACCTCTATGATATCGCCACGCCCACATCTATCCCTCTTTTCCCGGAATCCATTTCCCTTTCCACGCATACAGCACCATCAAAGCCGCCCCAATTGCCCAGGAAATCGGATATGCTATGTAAACTCCACGGATACTGTCAAAGTGCGGAACTACAAGCTGTACCCACAACACCCTGTAAATGCAGAGCGAGAATAAAATGATTGCCATCGGCGGAATTGTTTTGCCGGTTCCACGAATGGTTCCCGCCATCTCATGCATGATGCTCAGCAGTGAATAGAACGGACAGAAATACCACATCGCCAATGTCCCAAAATAAATTACATCTGCATCTTTTGTAAATATGCCAATGATCTGGTGTGAGAAACTAAGCAGCAGCACTCCCGTCAGGATTGTATAAACAATCCCCATGCAAAGAGTTACCCACATTCCTTTCTTCACACGGTCAATCTTGCCAGCACCGATATTTTGTCCGGTAAATGTAGTTGCAGCCATACTAAAGCTCATCACCGGAAGAATATTAAATCCGTCTACTTTTATATAAGCCGCAAATCCAGCCATCGCTTTCGCTCCAAATCCATTCACGCTAGACTGAATCAGCACATTTGAGAACGAAATGACCATGTTCTGAATTCCGGTCGGGAGACCGATTTTGATGATACGGTTTGCCATCGGAACATCCCATCTTATCTTTTTCAGTTCCGCACGATATGGTTCATCTACACGCGTCAAAAAACGTAGGATAAAAATACTTGACAACACCTGACTGATATCTGTTGCAATCGCAACACCTGCCACACCCATATGCAGTCCCATGACAAACACAAGATCCAATACGATATTGGAAACAGATGCGATTGCCAGATAAACCAAGGAACGTTTGGAATTGCCGACTGCATTTAAAATTCCAGCTGCCATATTGTAAATCACATTGAACACAAGTCCTCCGAAGAAAATCCGCAGATACAGAACCGAATTCGGCATAACCTCCTTCGGAGTTCCCATCCACTGCAAGAGCAGCGGACTTGCCACTATTCCTACAATAGACAGGATTGCTCCTGTCACCACTGCAATCGCCAATGTTGTATGCACTGCATCCTGCACTCTCTTTTTGTCGTTCGCACCATAATACTGGGCAATGACTACTCCGGCACCCGCAGACGCTCCCATGCAGAACGATATCAAAAGATTGATCAGCGAGCCACTGGAACCGACTGCAGCCAACGCCTCACTTCCCACAAAATTTCCTACAATAATGGAATCTGCCGTATTGTAAAGCTGCTGAAGCAGATTTCCCAAAATCAAAGGAATGGAAAAGAACAGAATCTGTTTCCAAATATTTCCCTCCGTCATTAATGTTGTCTTTTTCATCGCCATATCATATCCTTTGTAATTTCTTTTAAACTATTTGCTCCACACATTGCCATCGTATCCGCAAGCTCTGAACCGATTCTTTCTATATATAATTGCACTCCGTCTGCGCCTCCTCCGTACGCAGCCGTTACAAATGGGCGACAGATAATCACACCGTCTGCACCAAGTGCCAATGCTTTAAACACCTCCACACCGGATCGGATTCCTCCATCCACGAAAATCTTCATTTTTCCCTTCACCGCTTTTGCAATCTCTTCCAAAACTTCTGCTGTAGCCGGACATTGATCCAGCACACGTCCTCCATGATTTGACACGACGATCGCATCTGCTCCTGCTGCCTCTGCTTTCAGTGCTCCTCTCACAGTCATGATTCCTTTCACAATAAACGGGACGCGGGTTGATGCCGCAATTTTATGTAACTCTTCCACGGATTTTCTTCCTGCCGGCGGAGTCATATTTTTCAAAAATGGAAGTCCTGCCGCATCCACGTCCATTGCAACAGCAAATGCCCCGGAATCTTCTACTAATCTCATTTTTTCTTTAACCGTTTCCAAATTCCAAGGTTTTACAGTCGGAATTCCAATACCTGCTGATTTTTTGATTGCCTCTGTCGCACATTTCATCACATCTGCATTGACTCCATCACCTGTCATAGCAGCAATCCCCGCCTTAGCACAAGCCGAGACCAGCACCTCATTGTAAGATGCATCATTATATTTTTCTCCATAGTGTAGATTTACCGCTCCGACCGGCCCCGCAAAAAACGGATATCTGAATGATTTTCCAAAAATATTGAGACTTGTATCTACCTTTTTATTTGCGCAGAGTGTATCCATATTAATACGGATATCCTTCCATTTTTCATAATTGCGAATTGCCGTATCTCCCACGCCTTTTGCTCCCGGTCCCGGCATCTGGTTCCCACATGCCTTCCCGTTACATACCGGACATGCCTTACAATATTTTCCCATCTCTGGTCTTGCGTTTTCTAATAATTCTTCGTATGTCATTTTTTGCTTCCTCCCTCATGTAATCAGCATTTTTATTGATATAGTATTTCTGCAAATACATAGTTACTCACATCGATTCCTTTTTTTGTCAGACTTAAACAGCCTTCCCGTTGCTTTAACAAACCTTTTTCCATGACTTTCCTGATATTTTCTCCGTAGCAGTCCCAAATTGTTTTTTGGAAACAATTCCAAAAAGCCTGTTCTGAAATGCCATTCATCTTCCGAAGTCCTAAAAAAATAAATTCCTCCATCTGCTCTTCCTCCGTCAGATGCTCTGTGTTTTTTCTGATCTTCTCTGGCTGTCCTGCACACTCTGTATATTCTCTTAGATTCTCAGTATTACTATAACGTCTGTTATCTAATAAAGACGACGCTCCAAGTCCGAGTCCTAGATAATTTTTCCGTTCCCAGTATCCTAAATTATGCCGACATTCCATTCCCTCTTTTGCATAATTGGAAATCTCATAACGATGATATCCATTTTCGCCTAATATTTCTTCGGCCTTTTCATACATGAGACGCTCTTCCTCCTCACTTGGAAGATCTCGCTCCAGTGGGCTGCCTTCTCCATACAGTTTTGCGAATGACGTGCCCTCTTCAATAATCAAACTATATGCCGAAATATGTTCCGGCTTGAGGCGTATAATTCGCTTTAGTGTCTCTTCCCAACTTCTTACTGTCTGCTTTGGAATTGCCGAAATCAAATCTATGTTGATATTCGTGAATCCTGCCGTTCTTGCCATCTCATAGCTTTCCAAAAATTGCTCATATGTATGGATTCTTCCAAGTAGCTTCAATTCTCCATTGTCTGCCGACTGTAAACCAAAACTGATACGATTGATACCAAGTTTTCGATAGACAGACAGCTTCTCTTGTGTCACGGTTCCAGGATTTGCCTCCACTGTAATCTCTGCATCTTCTGCAATCTCAAACACCTCATGTAACGCCTCAAAAATTCGCTCCATTTGATTTCCTTCTAAAACAGACGGCGTACCTCCACCCAAAAAAATAGTCACTACTGTGTCATTTAGGGACAGGGCTTGGTAAGCTTTGATCTCTCTTATCAGTGCCTCCACATAATTTTCTATTGTTTCCACATTTTCCGGGCTTGAAAGGAAATCACAGTAGGCGCATTTCCTTACACAAAACGGAATATGAAGATACAATTCCAGTTCGTTTTTCATTATCCACCTCCAAAAAGGGACAGGGCCACATTTAATTGGGGACGTAGTAAAATTCAATTTTACTACGTCCCCAATTACTATTTATCGTCTAGTTTCAACACGCTCATGAATGCTTTCTGCGGAATCTCTACGTTTCCAACCTGACGCATTCTCTTCTTCCCTTCTTTTTGCTTTTCCAAAAGCTTTCTCTTACGGGAAATATCGCCACCGTAGCATTTTGCCAGCACGTCTTTTCGCATCGCCTTCACTGTCTCCCGCGCGATGACTTTGCTTCCGATTGCCGCCTGAATCGGAATCTCAAACAGCTGTCTTGGAATCTCTTCTTTTAATTTTTCACACATCTTACGTCCACGTTCGTATGCAGTCCCACTATGGACAATAAAAGATAATGCATCGACTTCTTCTTTATTAATAAGAATATCCAATTTCACAAGTTCTGACCGTTCATATCCTGCCATCTCATAGTCAAATGACGCATATCCTCTGGAACGCGATTTTAACGCATCGAAGAAATCATAAATAATCTCATTCAAAGGAAGAATATAGCGAAGCACTGCTCTTGTCTCTTCGATATACTCCATTCCCTGATAAATTCCTCGACGTTCCTGGCAAAGATCCATGATCGCTCCGATAAATTCAGACGTAACCATAATCTCAGCTTTCACAACCGGTTCTTCCATATAATCGATTTCAGCCGGATCCGGAAGATTCGACGGATTTGTCAGTTCAATCACTTCTCCATTTGTCTTATAAACTTTGTAAATAACGCCCGGCGCGGTTGTCACAAGATCCAGATTGTACTCTCTCTCCAAACGCTCCTGAATAATTTCCAAATGCAACAACCCTAAAAAACCACATCGGAAACCAAATCCAAGTGCAATCGATGTCTCCGGCTCAAACTGAAGTGCGGCGTCATTGAGCTGCAGTTTTTCCAGCGCATCTCTCAGATCCTGATATTTTGCTCCATCGGCCGGATAGAGTCCGCAATATACCATCGGCTGCACCTTTTTATATCCCGGAAGTGGTTCTTTGCAAGGTCTGTTCGCATCTGTCACGGTATCACCAACACGAGTATCTTTCACATTTTTCAAACTGGCGGTAATATATCCAACCATTCCCGCACTTAATTCCTCGCAAGGAATGAACTGTCCCGCTCCAAAATATCCAACTTCCACGACTTCTGCCTTCGCTCCTGTCGCCATCATCTGAATCGATGTCCCTTTTTTCACCGTTCCTTCTTTGATACGGCAAAACACAATAACTCCCTTATAGGAATCATACAGAGAGTCAAAAATCAACGCCTGAAGCGGAGCCTTCGGATCTCCTGTCGGCGCCGGAATCTTTGCCACGATCTGCTCTAGTACATCTTCGATATTCAATCCTGTTTTTGCAGAAATACGCGGTGCATCTTCCGCCTCGATTCCGATGACATCCTCAATCTCTTCTATCACCCGTTCCGGATCCGCACTTGGAAGGTCGATCTTATTAATCACCGGCACAACATCCAAATCATGATCCATTGCCAGATATACATTTGCCAATGTCTGCGCCTCTACTCCCTGTGCCGCATCCACGACAAGAATCGCCCCATCACACGCCGCAAGGCTTCGGGAAACTTCGTAATTGAAGTCCACATGCCCCGGAGTATCAATTAAATTAAATATATATTCTTCACCATCTTTTGCCTTATATACAATACGAACCGTCTGTGCTTTGATCGTAATTCCACGCTCACGTTCCAATTCCATGTTATCAAGCACCTGAGACTGCATCTCACGGCTTGTCAATAATCCGGTCTTCTCAATGATCCGGTCTGCCAATGTTGACTTTCCATGGTCAATATGCGCAATAATACAAAAATTTCGTATTTTACTCTGATCTATTCCTGCCACTGTTATTCCTCCAACTATTACTTTCTCACAATTTTTTATTATAACGTAATTTCAAACGGGATTCCACTATAAAAACATTATTTTGCGGAATACTTCATTATAAACAGCTCTACCCCAAGCATATCACTCAGCCGCCCCGTCTTGACAGCCTCTTCCATATCCACGCTGTCTTCAATAATTTCACGAAGTGCCTTGCTTGAAAATGCCCTTGCCTGCTCCTGATATTTTCCCACTACAAATGGATGCAGTCCCACTTTTGATGCAATCTCTTTTCGTGGATATCCTCTTTTGTCCATGTCCTTAACTTCCAAAAGCAGTCGAAACTGTCTGGTCAACAAGAACAAAATCCGCATCGGCGGCTCTTTCAGCGCCACTAGATCATAATAATAATCAAGTGCCTTTCTCTGCTGCTTTTCTGCAACTGCATTGACCATATCAAAGATCTGATTTGTAATCTGTGTCGTACAGATCTCTTCCACATCCTGTGCGGTAATCTCCGACTTGTCCAATGTATAGCAGAATAATTTTTCCAGTTCCCTTTGGATATTCTCCATATCAGTTCCAACCTTTGTCAAAAAGAACCGAATTACCTGCTCCGTGATCTGCTTATTCTCGCGCCTCACACTCCCCGCAATCCACCGAAGAAGTGTCGCCTCATCCTGCCGTCCGAGTTCCACGATCCTTCCTTTGTCTTTTACCGCCTTATAAAGCTTCCCTCGCTTATCGATCTCACTCTCGACAAAAATCATAGAAGTGGTCTCCGGAAGTTCCTTGATATAATCCGAAAGTTCCGGAGACGCACTCTTAAAAAATCCGCTGTTTTCCAAAATAATCAATCTGCGCTCTGCAAAAAACGGCAGCGTCTCAGAAAGATCAATAACTTCTTTCGCGTTAATTCCTTTTCCTTCATAGTATGCGTAATTCATCGTATCATCCGGTGGAACAATCGCATAGTGCAGCTTGTCTTTATACTGTTTTTTTAAATATGCCTCTTCGCCATACAAAAGATATATCTGTTTCAATTGTCCGGTTTTCAAATCTTCATTCAGACTTTTCATATTCACTACACTCCATCTACTTTATCTTCTCTTAGTCTAAATGCAAGTTTCTGAAATGTCAATGAAATCCGACAATCGAAAGCGTATTTCCATCACTTTTCAATGTGATCGCCCCATTTTCGATTGTACTGTAAACCGCACTGTCTATAGCGTTCAGTCTCTCCAGTGTCTCTTTATGCGGATGCCCGTATCGGTTCGTTGGGACAAAGAAAATGATACAATCTTAACGATTGTACCATTTGGGGTGTTCAAAGGGGTGTTCATTTGAACACCCCTACTAAATGCATTATTTCTTGTTAAATTCAGTATCCTTAACAAAGGTCCAAACTGAAAGTTTTCTACGCATCGCTTTTCTATTTTGGGTGGAATTTGTTAACGAAACTAATTCATCTATATCTAAACAAGTGCGTCCTTTAAATTCCACACGAATGTCTTTTGCTTTTAATATCAATTCCATAACATTTTCCTCCTGTCTATAATCGCATGTTTTCATTTGCTTGTACGCAGGGAAAACCCTGCGATTTTAGCAGGAAAAATTACATGAAAATTAAATACATAAAAATGGCCCTCCTATGAATTTTGTTTTAAATCTAATTTTCTAATCTCAGTTATCATTGGGCAAACTATTGCAATGCAAATAATTAAAATACCTGATAGTAAAAACCAATGATTTACACCGATTCTATCAGCAAAGAATCCAGAAAGAATTAACCCAATTGGCATAGCAAGAGACATGATACTTCCAGTTAAAGAAAATACACGTCCTAAATATTCAGGCTTAATTTTCTCCTGAAAAAGAGCTGTTTGCACACCGCTGTAAAACGGAACCGAAAGCCCCATTATTGCACAGCAGACTACAAATATGAAAAATCCACTTTGGGGAAGTAATCCTGAAATGGTTAAGCTTATCCCCATCATAAAAATGGATGCCGTTATTAATAAGATTCGCTTTTGGTAATTCCCAAATAACCCTAATAATAGACCCCCTATCAACATACCAGAGGCATAAGCAATCTCCGTAATAGAACTATGCATCGGTGTACCATTAAAATATTCCATAGTGATTAAAGGATATAATGCATTTATGGGCATATAAACAAACATATATAATGTTCCAACGAGTAATAAAGCGAATAATCCTTTATTTTGCCGTAGTACAGCCATTCCTTCTTTCATTTCTCGTATGAAATTTGGTTTCAAACTTTGCACTTGATCACCCAGCTTAGGAATACGTACAATTGCTACCGTAATAGATGCAATCACAGCACCCAATACATCGATGGCAATAATAGCATTTAGTTCCCAAACGGAGTATAAGAGTGCTGCAACCGCCGGACTAACAATATAGCTTATAGACTGCAAAGACTGACTATAGCCTGCACATTTCGTAAGCTGTTCTTCTGGTACTAAAAGTGGCGTAACCGCATTGAGAGCCGGGGTGTGAAAAGCTGTTCCAATGCTACGGATAAACAATACTACCATAACCATCCAGATAGGTAGCTCCATATACAATGCAACAATAGCAAGCACTGCCCCAGCTGCTGCGATAATTAAATCAGCACCAATCATTATCTTCTTCCTATCATGACGATCCACTAATACACCAATAGCTGGTCCAAAGACCGCATAGGGTAAAAAACCTACTAGTGAAGCCATAGACAAGACCATCGCAGATCCTGTTTTCTCTGTAAGGTAAAAAATGATCGCCATTTGCAGGATGGCACTAGTGATTAATGATACTGCCTGCCCTGCCCATATTGTATAAAACTTAAGTTTCCAATTGTTGTATTTTTCCATTTATATTATCTCCTGCATATTATTTTGCTTGAATTTCTAACAACAAAAAAGCCTATCATCGGGGATAGATTCTGCTTTTTTTATTGCCAGCTTATCTTAAACGCATTGAGGCTGTCATAGTTTCGGTTCCTCCTAAACTCTTATTTGTATCAGCATATATTTTAACACAATAAGTTGTTTTAAGCAACGTTTAAAATTGAAAAAAGCCACGGACAGCGATAGCAAAATACGCAATACCGTCAATGGTCTCGATGAACAGTGCAAGCACTGCCATTGACGGTATTTCTTTATTTTGCTTATGAGCAGACAAGGGCAGTAAGCCAAAAGCTGGCTTACCGCCCCAATCACTCATTCTGTTATGCGTAGATAATCTCGCTGTAAATGATTTCTCTAACTCTGGACTGAATTTCATTCATTTTCTGTACCCACAGCATAGCATTATCTGCTTTCAGTTGCTCGGTCACATTTTCCTGCTCTGCAATTTGCTTTGTCAGCAGGAGCAAACGCTCCTGTGCCTGTCTGTCAATATCTGCAAGGTAGGAGTTTAGTGTACCCTCAATCAGCATTGTGGTATAGAGGAACTGCTTATGCTCCTTTAGATACTGCTTGTGGCGTTGTCCCCACAAACCGATAGGCTGTGTTTCTTTTTCGGAAAGTATCAGACAAGGGATATAATAATCTCCCTGCAATTCATACCATAAACCATTACTCTCATCAAAAATGTACTTGTCCATATAATAAATCCTCCAGTATAATATATTCGCACATACGTCACAGTTCTCCGATTGCCACATTCTGTTATATCTTGTTATCAGATTTTCTTTCCCTTGTGTTTGCCCTTATCAGCTTCCAAGGGAAGAATAAGCATAAGTGAAATCGTATAATAAGTTAAGGTGAGCATTTTGCGATAAACTCTTTATTTTCAAGGCTTTTGGAGGATTTTATTAAAACCCTGTGAGGGTTAATAACCACTTATAAAATTGTGGTTTTCAAATTCAAATTTTTCTAACAGTTTGCTAAATTGGAATTTACAGTTATCTATACTCATTTGGAATTTCGATATGAAATGTCTCACACAACAGCTTCACATCATGTACATCATTTTCATCAAATTCATATCCCAAATGGAACATTACTTGACTATGTGGTTCAATACAAGAAACCTCTATCTCCTCAATTTTTCCTTTGCCAGAAAAAGTTTCTACCGGAAAGTAATCCCCCTCATAAAGAATTTCACCTTCGCCCGTATATTCAAAACAATGCAAATCAACAATCCTGTTTTTCGCATCTTTCCATACAGTATGGTTCAATGTTGTATATTCCATCTTAATCTCATAAAAGTCATTAGCTTTCATTATCTCTATAAAGTTCTGATAATCTTTCTTTTCTACAAAAATATCAATATCGTTATGGACTCTTGACTGATGTCCAAGCAACGCATCTACCCCCCAGCCACCATCAAGAAAGACTTTAATCTCGGCATCTATCGCGAGTTGAAGAATCTGTTTTACATCTGTAATATTGACCATCTTATCATCTCCACAAATTCAAATTTTAGCGAGCATATACTTTCGCTCATATAATAAAATATAATATCATAATAACTGTTATGTTTCTACCACAAAAAAATGACACCCAAGCATTTCTGCCTGAGTGCCATCAAATCCTATTTCTATACTCTTACTTCAAATCCGTTCTTGAATATGAATCTTATATCATCCTTGGTCTTAACAATCACTTCCTGCACAAGGCTACTCCAAATCCCGGCATCAAAATCTTCCATTAAGCCATCCTGCTTCTCCAAAGTTCGAATGAAGCCTTTAAATAATTCTCTCTTCGCCTTCTTGCTTTCTATCTGCTCTGCGATGTCATCATACTTAGCTTTTGCCTTTTCATACCTTGCCGTAAGTTCGGCATAGCGTTTTTCATACTCATCCTGGTCTAATGCTACCCGGCTGTTCTCTGCAATGGCAATCTGCATCTGCTCCGAGATGATATTAAGTTCTGTGATGCTATCCTGTAAATCCCTGTCAAGGGAATCCGTTTCACAGACCATTTCCATCATAACTTTGGTGTTGGCAAGAATCTCTTCCCTTTCAGAAAATAACTCGTTGGCCGCCTTGATAAACAATTCCTTTAGTTCATCCTCGTTGATGTGTGGTGTTTTGCACTTGCAGCCATCAGCATATTTGTTATTGCATCTGTAGATGACCTTTCTGTACTTATCATTGGAATGCCAGACCTTGGCTCCGTACCAAGAGCCGCATTCTCCACACTTTATTATGGAAGAAAACAATCCAACTCCACTGTACTTCTGCATTCCCTTTCGCCTTAAAATCTCTGCCTGAACTTGGTCGAACTGGTCGGCTGTCACAATGCCCTCATGGTGTCCTTCCACATAGTACTGTGGTACTTCTCCATTGTTCACTACCAGCTTATGAGTCAGAAAGTCCTTTGTGAAAGTCTTCTGCAAAAGGGCATCCCCTTTGTACTTTTCGTTCTGAAGGATACTCATCACTGAACTTGGATGCCATTTATCTTTCCCAGCAGGGGTCTTCACTCCCATTTCAGTAAGTTCGCAGGCAATTTTGTATGTGGAATACCCCTCAAGATAGCGCTTGTAAATATATCTGACGGTTACTGCCTGTTCTTCATTGATGATAAATTCGCCATCTGGTCCTCTGTCATACCCAAGGAAATGTTTAAATCCAATGCTCGCCCTTCCGTCTGCGAACATTTTTCTTTTTCCCCATGTGGTATTCTCTGAAATGGATCTGGATTCCTCCTGTGCAAGGGAACTCATTATCGTAATAAGAAGCTCCCCTTTTGCATCAAGGGTCCAGATATTCTCTTTCTCGAAATATATCTCCACACCTTTTTCCTTCAGTTCCCTGACCGTTGTAAGGGAATCAACAGTATTTCTTGCAAATCGGCTGACCGACTTTGTGATGATAAGGTCTATCTTTCCGGCAAGGGCATCCTCAATCATCTGATTAAAGCCTTCTCTTCTTTTGGTGTTTGTAGCTGTAATACCCTCATCAGAATACATCCCGACAAAAATCCAATCATCACGGGAAGTAATGTAGTTGGTATAATAATCCATCTGAGCCTCATAGCTGGTAGCCTGTTCTTCATGCTCCGTTGAAACTCGGGCATAGCCAGCAACTCTACGCTTGGTCTTCTCTGCTATTGGCTTTGCTGTATATCTGTTGACCGATGCCGGGATTCTCGTTATCGTCTTTGCCATACCTTTTTGCCTCCTTCCTTCATATAAAATTCGATTCTGTCATTGTAAGATATGGTTTTCTCGATTTGTAGATAAATCTCCATATCCAAGTTTTCTTCCGTGCCGAGGATGGATTGGGCTGCACCATACAGTTCTCCATCCGACATAAGTTCATGCTCACATCCGGCTTTATCAGCTTTCTTTACACTACACATCCAACAGGTTCTTCTTTTATTGCCACCCATTCGCACAATACTCGAACCACAGTATCCACAGAAGATTTTTCTTGAAAATGGCGTTTTGTTAAATCCATCTCCCGAATATTTCCTAATGTGACTCTTTACTGTGCCGTCCTTCATAAGGAAATCAATGTGTCCGTCAAATAATGTAATTCGCTCCACATTCTCCCTGCACCCGGCTATCTGCTCCATTATGCCTTTTAACTCCAACTCTCTGATGGGAAGTAAATCACACTCCTTGGTCTTTCTTTTGTTACATTCAATATAAGCCTTGTCTGCAGGTTGCCTATGATAAAGAACATGGTTGCAGGCATACCCACACTTACCGCATTTCACAAGTCCGGCAAAGAAAGTCTTTTCATATCCGTGGTTGTGTGCTGCCTTTGCCCTTCTATTTAGCCTTTCCTGAACCTTCGCATAATCTTCTCTGCTAACAAGTGGTTCATGCGCATTCGATACAAGTATCTGCTCCATTTCACCTTCGTTCAGCTTTGGCTTATGGATTTCCGGGGAGAAATATCTTTGAAGAAGCAAATCTCCCACATAGGTTTCTGTAGAAAGAATCCTGCGAAGTGTAGTCCTTCCCATCAAATCTCCCCGCTTACCCCTTACACCTTTTTCCTTTAGGTCGAGGGTTAGCCCTTTAATGGAAGCCCCGCCAAGATACTGTTCATAAATATACTTGACCCATTTACCTTCCTCTTCGTTGATGGTAAGGCTCTTTGTTTCAGGGTTCCAATCATAACCAAAGCAAAGGATACCCGTGTTTGGTTCTCCTCTTTCAAATCTCTTTTGAACTGACCATTTCTCATTTGCAGAGATGCTCTCTGCCTCTGCCTGCGCAAAAGAAGCAAGAAGTGTAAGGAGCAGTTCTCCCTCGCCGGACATGGAATGGATTCCTTCTCTCTCAAAGAAAACATCTATTCCCAAATCCTTTAGGTGTCTTGTGGCATTAAGCGTATCAACCGTATCTCTTGCGAATCGGCTGATGGACTTTACCAGTACAAGGTCAATCTTCCCGGCATCACAGTCTTTCATCAATCGATTAAACTCATCCCTTTTCTTTGTGGATGTTCCTGTGATACCTTCGTCAGCATAAACACCTGCATATTCCCATTCAGGATTGCTCTGTATTAAGGAACTGTAATGACTGACCTGAGCAGAAAGCGAATGATGTAAGAGTTCTGTTTCCATTGAAACTCTGGCATAAGCAGCCACTCTTTTTCTTCCTCCTAGCCTTGGTATATTTGGCTCAATTCTTCTTATTTTTGCCATATAATCCCTCCTTGTCAGTGTCACATATTCCCGCATTTCCCGTAGTTTATCAAGTTAATATCCGTGAATAATGTGGAGAAAGATACGGCATATTGTTCCTTGAATTTTGTATCAATTTGACAGTACTCTTCCTCTGAAATAATGCCCTGCTTTAGGAGATTCTTGGCAATGGACATCGTGGCCAGGTAGCGTTTTTCTTCTTCCATCCGTTCCTTAGTCATGGCTGCCACCCCCAAATCTGTCCTCTATGTAGCACTCATGGGAACAATACTTTCTGTTCTTATTGCCATACGCTGTAAACGGCTTTTTACAACATAGACATACATACTCATAATTGGCTTTTTTCTGCACCTGATCGAGATGGCTGTTCCACCACTTATTTCTGCAACGGTCTGAACAGAACCTCTTTTCCTTTCTCCCGGATGCCTGAATAACAGGGATTCCACAGCAAAGGCAGAAATGCCCGGCTTCATCAATCGGAGCAGGTGTTGTGACCACTCCGCCAAGTCCGTGTCTCCTACAGTAGGTTTTTATGGTATTGGTGCTAAGTCCAAGTGCGTCAGATATCTTTCCGTAGCTTAATCCCTCTGCTCTTAACTTCTCTATCTGTTGTCTTTGTGTATCGTTCATTGTATCCACCTCCATCGGATTTGAAGGGAATAACTTTTCTGGTTTCATCGTTATGATGTTTTCCCTTCACTATCCCACGGACATAAAAATCAAAAATGGGCGGTAGGATTTTTCCCTTCTAAATGGGTTAGTAAGGAAAACCATAACTTTCCTATTTACTCTGAATCTTTTCCCTTCACAGACGGGAAAAGTTACAACCCTTACAATCCTCCCAATTACAGAAGGAACAGAAATGAACGAGAAAAATGACAAAAAAAGAAAGGCTTGAAAGGATTTCTCCCTCCAAGCCTGTAAAAATACTATTTCAATATTTCATTGACCTTCTTCTGAATAACAGAATAGTCATATCCTGCAGCCGTAAGTTTTTTCTTACGCTCCTCCCCGTTTCCCCACTTGCCCTGAATAACTTCTTTTGCAATCTCGTCTACCGATTTGGTACTTGAGGTCTTGGGAGTTTCTTCCACAGTACCCTGAACGGTACAGTAGGATGGATTTTCAAGCCAGATCCAACCTGCTCCACTCTTAAGTCTGCCCCATCCGTCATTCACTTCCACAATGGTAAATACACCCTTGCCTGTCTGTCCCTTAACCGCTCCATTCATTGATGGTTCGCTACGATAATTCAAATCATCAATGAGAACCTTAACTGTAAATGGTGTAGCCGGGAACTCCGTCACGGTATCTGGTGTTGATGGTACAGGTTCTTGTGTTTCCAAAACATCATACTGTGTCAGATTCCACTTCTCGATAATGGAACACAGCTTATCTACATAGGTAAGGGAAGTCGCATAGCCACCATCCTTGATAAGCTGTGCTACTTTCTTGTAGTCTGTCATTCCCTTAATACCCTTATAACGGAGTGACCTTCCATTCTTGGCACCAAGCAGATATGCAGAATGGTCTGCAACCGAATCTTCCACACAGGAATACTTCCTGAAATCAGCCGTGATGGTTTCATATGAGCCATCTGCATTCTGCTCCTGTGTCTTCTTGGTATAAACGGATGTGCCATCCCAAGTAGAGCCTGTCCATGTGTTCCCGGACAAGGATTTCTTCATGCCAAACATATTATTGGCATTCTGCCCGAGTTCACTCTTACCATATCCACTTTCAAGAATAAACTGTGCTGCCGAGATGGATGCAAGGATGCCACTCTTCTTCATATCTTCTCGACACAATTCCCCAATAACCGACACGGCATCTTTCTCTGAAAGCCCTGCAAACACAGCTGCCTGTGTACCCTCTTTCTTGTTTTCAGAGTCACTCATTGCAGATTTCACGGCTTTACGGAAGGTATCCATTGTGTATCCCATTCCAAGCTGTGACCACAAATGCTCCGGATCACCGTGATTGGATGCAATTCCCCTGCTGTGTCCTTCCTTGTGGCTGATGATGACACCATCAGCGAGTGGGTCTAATGAAAACTTTTTACAGAGCATGGCAAACAACTCCACGGCTGCCTTATAAGTTCTTTCTGCCACAGCTTTTGCCGTAGCAATGTCAGAACACTTGAATGTTGCCCCGCCAACATAGGTAATGCAGGCAGGTTCACACATCTCCACTCCGATATGGGTATTGTTCGCAGAACCATTGATGGATGAACCGCAATGCCACCCTCTGTGATTCCACGGAAGGGTCTGATAAACTGTCCCATCATTACCATCAATAAAACCGTGGACACAGGCTCTGTCAAATGACGGACTGTTCCAGTTCTTGATAAACGTAGTTGCACTCGGCTGGGAACATCCAACCGAGTGCAGCATAAGACCTTTTACTTTAATCGTCCTCCCTGCCGTATAGCACGGATTCTTTGTAAGAATACTCTCAACAAGTTTCATTACTCATCACTCTCCTTTATTTCCGGTATACCTGCGACACTTGTAAGCAATGACAGGATGCCTGCAAGTGCTGATGCAGATGCCACCATAATCCAGTTCACATCTCCTAAAACGGCAGATGTACCTATAGTTGCGACCGCTGTCTGAGCCACGGTCTTGACTGCTCTGATTCCGGCTGCTTTCAGCCAGTTCTTAAAGTAATGACTCATTGTCCTGTTCCTCCTTATTTGGTTTTCTGTTTGGCAGTTTCAATAATTCTGCCCGTCTGCTGTCGAGGATTCCGTTCTCGCCAAGGCTGTGATATGCCTGGTACTGATTTTCCCAATCCTCCATGTGTTCCTCCGAAATCCAGCCATCGTCCATATAGAAATGATACTGTTCGAGAAGCTGTGACCTCATCTGTGCCTGTTGTGCCTTTGCCAGCACTTTCAGCTGTCTGGTGTATTGCAGACAACATCTGATGCACCACACTGTCATGGCAAAGATGGATGGTATTCCCAACGCACCAAGCCATGTAATGAGTTCCATGATTTTTTCACTCATGAGCCTTCCTCCTTTCAAATTTGTGCATAATAAAAGCGACTCGATTCGAGCCGCCTGCCTTCCAATTTATTCTGTTGGTCTTTCGTCATGTATGTTTGTTATTCGTGCCATATAGTAAACCTGTCTGAGTGTCCTTGGAAAAAGGACATCCGGGTTATTGATAATTAAATACAGCCATGAGGATGACACCACGCTTTCCCATACATGAAACTCCCACGGGAGCATACCGTAAGTGGCAGTCGTATAAATGACTCCTCCTGTGCTTCCGTTGCAATTCTGCAGCTTAATGCATTCTGCCACATATTTTTCTGCCTCATCCATTTCTCCCAGCACATAGGCAAGAAGGGCATATCCCAGTGTTCCCTCCGTCCATACAATGTCCGGCGCACCCTTGTAATCCGCCGTCCTGTCACTGTATGGTTTAAAACCGGAGTAGGTTTCATCACCGGAATATGCCGTATTGTAATAATCCTTCTTCGTACTCTGTACGATTCCCTTTCCTTTCGTCAGATACACTTCTTTTGCCGTTTTTAAACATTCCTTCGCCGTATCGGAATTCACAACGGAAAATATCAGCGTCCCCGCCCATGTGGTGCAGTCAAGTGCCCATGCCCCATCTGGTTTTCCTCCGTTGATTCCCTGATAGAATCTTCCATTCTCCCTGTCGTAGCATTTTAGAAAAAGACTGTCCCGGACAAGTTCTACTGCTTCTTTATACTTTTTGCTTTTCAGCACGAGCGAACATCCTTCCAGTGCCTGTAATGCTGAACACTGGTGTTCCACGGAACACCATTCTATCTCCTCACCGGAATAAGAATAATTCTCCATGTCATAACTCCCATACCCTCCCGTCATAAGGCCGTATCTCGGGTCATCCGTATCGGTCACCTGTTTGGAAACCAGCCAGTCCCCCGCCTTTTTTATCATATTAATAAATCTCCTGTCACCGCTTTCCAGCGTGTAATAACACGCTCCCCAGACAAGCCATCCCATTGCCCCGGTTCTCACATATCCGTCAAACAGCTGTCCGATATAAATATCATAGGAAAAATTAAAACTGCCATCATCGTTCTGCTCATACCGCATTCGGTTCAGCATCTCTACGCAGATGTCATAGTCACCGCTTGTGGTAAATACAAGAAGGGCAAGACCTACATCATAAGCCCATGTACGGGAATTCAGCATATATCCGTATGCCCCAAGTGCATTAGAGCCATCCTTGTTATACTGCGGGTCATCGGTCGGTATAAGAAACGATGCCGGAAGCCTGCCCTTCTGAAGGTTCATGATGGAACCTGCTATGCCGACTGCATCATAAGCCACTGCACCCTCACGCCATACCTGCTGCATGACCTTTCCAATCTTATGTCCGGTTGCCACCTTATTTGTGTACCACAGATACTTTCCACCACCGCAGTTCCATATCTTACAGATATCATTTATGTATTCTGCATCCGAATAACTGTAAAGCCTTACGGTAAAATATTCAAAATAATTGTATCCATATCCGCCGTCCCCAGCACTTATTTCTGTATCTGCCTCATACACATACCGTTCTGCCTTCATTTCACTTGTAGATGATACCTGTTCCCAGTGTCCCTTAAGCCCCTTTGCAAGACGGAACTCCTTGATGCCCTCCCCCACGCTGATATCCACCGTATAGGTGGCTGTTTCCGCATGGGTGATTCCCGTTTCATTTCCTTCCTCATCCTTATCCTTTACTGTATAGGTTTCACGGTATGTCATCACGGATTCCCATGTACCATCCGGGTTTATCGGACATGTAATGACCTTGTATGCGGCATCATGTATTACATATACATTGACGGCATAACCACTGAAATCTGACAGATTCCTTGCCGTCCCTGTAACCTTGCCTTTATAGTCAAAATTATAATAGGTGGATGGTGAGATATATTTTGCCCTTACCTGATCTTCCTCAACGGATATCCCTGTCACATATCCCCAGACGATATCCCCGGAATAACTGTCATCGTATTCCTTGTCGAATGTTATCTGACACTTGAAGTTATTTACATCAAGCTGTCTCTTTATGAATGCCAGTGCTTCCAATGAAGCCTTTTTATACTTATCACCGCTGAATACAGCCATCTAAAGAACCTCCTTAGTCCGTATCTTCTTCATCTTCCTTTTCATCCGGCACAGTACAGTAAAATGCAATCACCGTCTTTGTTGATGAAGAAACTCCCGATATGGTTGCACCGACATACGAAGCAAACGCACTGCCTGATTTCTTATTCAATGTCACTGTCGGTGTCTTTCCGTCATTTGTCTGATACTGAAAATATGGTCTGTCATTATATGCCCTTGTAAAATAAAAAGAACCGTTACCTATAATTTCACCGAACTCCACCGTGTACTTTGCCGTGGTATTCCTTATATCCTCCACTGTGCTTACAAGCGAATACAGCGTATCATTCAGTGTTGGTCTATACGAACCGACAGTAATGCTTACTTCATTATAATTGAATGGATTCCACTCCATGCCAACGACACGTTTCTTTGTATTAATGGACAGGGGTGCAAAACGGATGAGCAGTTCATCACCGAGGTCAACATTTTCTTTCCTGAACAGATCAAGTGAGTAGCTGTACCTCCGTTCTGTTGAATTGTAGGAAAAGCCGATATCCTTGACATTTTCAGTATTCATTATGTCAATGGTTTCTGTGCTGCCCCTGTGCTTGCGTATGCCTATGGCATATCCATAATATTCGATTTCTCCCTTTACCAATGCAATCAGCTGCATAACACAGGCTCTTCTGGTCGATTCTGTATTCACACGGAGCGTTACCGTGGTATCAATATCCACCGCCCCCACATAAAACGGCGTTCCGGCAAGCAGACGTTGCAACAGTTTCCTTGGTGTCCCTTTCATGTCAAATGCAGTAACTTTATAATAATCATCATTAAGCATATAAGAGATATGCTCGCACTTCATTTCAGTATAACATACTCCGTTAGATATGTTCTTCTTGATACTTGTGATATTAAAGACAAGACCATCCAGTTCCACAATGTTGTTCACACCGACAAACCCTTCAATCTTCCTTGTCAGCATCTTAAATGACATGGTGCATTCCCCGTCCAGCTTGCTTACTATACTGCAGCTGTTCACGGCAGGATATGCCTTTACAAAATCCCCGGGTGTATTATTCTTATTTTTTTTATAAAACTTCAATACCGGATGCGGAGGTATTTCCCTGTATCTCGGACGTATGGTTTTATCCTCATGAATATCAGAGAAAGAAGTATTCCATCCGATAAAAAACTGTCCCTTTATTTTTTCCGGTGACGGGGGTGTGGCATCTTCCCCTTCCTTTACATTCTGTGTGGAAAGGTAATCATCTCCCGCATAGTTTAAGAAGTTGACAGTATAATAAACACTGTCACTCTTGTAAGTCGGACGGACTGTCATATCCTCCAGTACCTTTGTAATGTCCACATTCCATCCGTTAAACACCATGCCTTCTATTTCTTCCGGCTGTGGTGCAAGACTTGTCGCATCGCCACCTGCCTCTACATCACAGGTGCCAAGCAGGTCTGTTCCTGCATAATTTAAAAATCTTACGGTATAATAAACCACTCCGTCTATAATATTTGACACTGCCTGCACCTCCTAACTTATGCCAAGATTTCTCATGGATGCCTGACCATTTGAATACTGTATCTGTGACACAAGTGTTGTAATCACCTTTCCATCCAGCATAATCGGCTGATTCAGTTTTACCGTACCGTTCTCTCCCGAAGATGTATTTCCTCCGACAGTTGCAGTAAGGCTTGCATCCATATCTGGTATCATATTTTCAAGATTCATGGTATCTGTCAGCTTTTCAATTTCTTTCGTGATAAGTCCCCTGCTCTTTTCAATCCCGTCAGCAAGCCCTCCCATAAAGTCAGGCATCCATGACTCATAATCGGTTAACGGTCCTTTATCCGGCACGGAGAAATGCAGATATGACTTAATCGTAGATGCCACATTTGAAACCGCATCCTTTACTTTCCCAATGCATTTCTTTATACCATTTACGATGCCCTCGATAATATCAGAACCCCAGGTGACTGCTGACTTTGCAAGATTCTTTATAAAATTCACTGCCGTATTGAATCCTGTCTTTATGGTGTTTACAATATTTCCGATGGTTGTGGTAATGCCCGTCCACATCGCATTGAAAGCCGTGGACACAGCAGTCTTTATTCCATTCACCACAGTGGTCACGACCGTCTTTATGGTGTTCCATGCCATAGAAAGGAATGTCTGTATGCCCGTCACTACAGTAGTAATCACGGTCTTGATTCCATTCCATACCGTGGTGATAACTGTCTTTATGGCATTAAACACCGTGATAATGATGGTTTTGTAAATATTGAAATAGGTCGTGATTATGGTTTTGATAACCTCCACCACTGTGGAAAATATTGTTTTTATCCCGTTCCATATCATGCTGAAAAAAGACTTTATCCCGCCCCATACCGCAGATGCCGTGGCAGAAATTGCCTGCCATGCAGAGGCAAAGAAAGTCTTCAGCCCTTCCCACACGGCAACGGCTACCTGCTTTACGTTCTCCCACAGATTTATCCAGAACTGCCGGAAACCGTCACAGTTATTCCACAGGTAAATGAATGCCGCCACAAGGGCGGCAATGGCAGCAATAATAAGAACTATCGGATTGGCAAGCATTGTGGTATTCAGTGCCGCAAATGCCCCCTTTACCACCTTGATTGCCCCTGCAATTTTAGGCACAACCGTCATAATCGTTCCAACCGCAGATATGACCTTTCCGACAATAATAAGGACGGGACCCAGTGCAGCTGCCAGAAGTGCAATGGTAACCACCACCTTCTTTGTTCCTTCGTCCATTCCGTTCAGCCAGTCTACAAACTTCTGTACCCACCCAACGATTGTTTTGATGGCAGGCATCAGCAGCTGGCCAAAAGAAATAGCCAGCCCCTCAAGAGCTGACTTAAGTAACGTTAACTGTCCCTGTAAATTATCCAGCTGTGTATCCGCCATCTGTCCGGCAGCACCCCCGCTGTTTTCAATAGAAGCCTGAAGTTCATCCCATGTGTTTCCGGTATTTGCAAGCAGTGCATTGACGGACGACAGGTCAGTCTTGTTAAAGATGGTGCTGATAATGTTTGCCTTTTCCTCAGAAGTCATGCCGTCCATGCTCTTATTCAGGTCACCAAGGATATCATTCATGCTCCGCATATTTCCCTCAGAATCGTATACTGACACACCAAGCTGTTTCAGGCTGCCCGCCGCCTTATCGGTCGGATTCTGCAGGGACAGGATGATATTTCTAAGATGGGTACCTCCCTCTGCACCCTTGATACCGTTATTGGCTAAGATGCCGAGTGCCGTATTCAGTTCTGCCGTACCGCCTTTAACGGATTTTGCAGTCGCACCGATGGTAAGAATGCCTTCGCCTAACTGTGCTACGGATGTATTGGTAGTGGATGCCGTCTTTGCCATCTGGTCTACCATCTTGTCAGCCTCGGATGTTTTCATTCCCAATGCAGACATGGCATCGGTTACCATGTCCGATGCGGACGCAAGGTCAATGCCTCCGGCTGCAGCCAGATTAAGTACTGTCGGCAGGGTATCTGCCATTTCCTGTGTATCATAACCGGCTAGAGCCAGGTAATTCAGTGCCTCCGCACACTCTGTGGCAGAAAAGGCAGTGGATGCCCCCATCTCCTGTGCCAGGTTGGAAAGGGCATCCATGGTATTGACGCTCTGGCCGTCAAGGGTAGACATGGATTCCTTTGTGATTCCCATGGTTGCCTGTACCTGCGACATGGAACTTTCAAAGTTTGCCGCAGTGGTTACGGCTGCAGTCCCTAGGCCGGTAACAGCTGCAGTAACCGGAAGCATCTTCTGTCCTGCACCGGAAATGTTGTCTCCCACCGTTTTCATCTTTTCCCCCGCAGAAGAAATCTTCTGCAGTGCGGTTGCAGACTGGTTTGCCTGTGTTTCCAGTTTCTTTAAGTCCGCTTCGGTTTCTATGATTTCCCTCTGCAGGGCATCGTACTGTTCCTGTGAAATATCACCATTCGCAAGTGCAGTATTCGCTTGTTCGGCTGCTGTCTTAAGTGTTTCCAACTTCTGTTTTGTTTCATCAACAGCCTGTGCCAGGAGTTTTTCCTTCTGTGCAAGAAGTTCTGTATTACCCGGATCCATTTTCAATAATTTCTCAACATCCTTAAGAGCCGTCTGTGTGGATTTGATCTCTCCGTTCAGACCCTTAAGGGCAGTCTGTAGTTTAGTGGTATCCCCACCAATCTCAACAGTAATACCCTGTATTCTGCTTGCCATAGGTTTCCTCCTCTCTCCTAAATTTAGGCATAAAAAATGCCCGGATTTCTCCGAGCATGAAAAAAGCACCAACCCATTTAAGGATTGATGCCTATACATTTATTTTACTTATGATTCACTTTGAAAAACTGAAAGTTTCAAGCGTTATAGACTTCCCACAAATATCTCTGCATCAATCGT
>ERZ1036412.255-NODE-255-length-50836-cov-67.539710_pt1 | contig 50836 bp, 48 predicted proteins | sample MGYA00514218_ERZ1036412 | MGnify/ENA primary metagenome ERZ1036412 (study PRJEB33795, sample SAMN09464944) | human gut metagenome | host: Homo sapiens | place: USA: Stanford, California | collected 2016-11 | study: EMG produced TPA metagenomics assembly of the...
CTCTCACCCACTAAATTTCAAGCCCTTAGCTGGGCGCACCCTATAATACAAAAAAACCTTTCACCGACAAGTGAAAGGCTTAAAAAATACCAATATCAAATATACAAATATAGATAAATAGAGCCACTACCGCATATACTGCCAGACAATGCACCTATGGCATCTACTATATTCATTTCGTACACCGACACACTGATATCTTTTATTCCCGCAGCATCTACCACGAGACTTTCATCTTGCTCGATTATAGTAATCATAACATAGCCCAACAATGAAGTCAAGATATTTTTTAGCAGTCGTGTCTGGCGAGTGCTAAATATGTTATCCCCCGTCAAACGCCCTATTTATCACACTTTTTGAGTATCAGATTAATCCACTGGAACTCTTCTCTACTCAGTCCATCCCCCGTTTCCCAACTATCAGCTACAATAAATGCTGTACTTTTCGATACAATTTGCTGTACTTTTTCCTCTGAGAAATCAGTAAAGAACCTTCCATTATTATCGCATCCGGTCTGAATGCCCTTTTTCATGGAAATATAAAACACCCCATTCGGCTTCAAATAATCAGAAGCCCGACAAACAAACTCTTCTATCTCGTCGAACGCAAGATGGAGTAAAGATGCGTTTGCCCATATTCCGTCGTATTTCTCTTGCGGATGCCAATCCTGAATCCTTTCACAGGTAACTTCTGTGCCAGAATAAACAGCTGCTAATCGGCACATTTCCTCTGATGCATCTATACCTTCGACAACATATCCTCTATCCTTAAAATATTTGATATCCCTGCCGCTTCCGGCTCCGATATCAATTATTCTTCCTCCGGGAACAACATATTTAAGGAACCTGTCGCAGCACTCCGACATATCCACGTTCACAGTATTGCAAAAATACTGAGCTGCATTACTGTTATAGTAATCTATGGTTTTATTTTTCTCTTCCATATTTATCATATATCCGTTCTGCTTCAGAGATAATTGTTGCCGGATCCGTCAGATACTCTTGCACTATTTCTTTTTGAAGCTTTGTTCCCTGCATTCCAGAATAATGCGTTTCGGGATCCAGGCAGCGAATCCTTCCGGACTGCATATGTATCCCGGCATAATTTCTAAAGATGTCCGACACCGGTACTCCCGTCAGAATCTCTTCACGCCGTCTCAGAAAATCACTTATCTCTTGGTGTGTCTTACTTATTTCATCAGAAGATAGATTCTTTGTTCTAAAATACTCCACCACAAGAATCACAACTTCTTCGCGATCCCATTTTCGTTCCGTGTTCTTATCACTCATTTTGCCAATCCCGCCTTTGTGTCCGGCTGCCACGTTCTGTCGTAACCGTTTATCTTTGCCCAATTATATACATAGCTGATCATCCGCGACTGATAATTCTGCATCTCCGGTCTGTGGAATTCAATCAGGATATGCTGGTTGCGGTCTATGATATCCGTCAGAAACTTTCCGTCTGGTAATCTGTCATTCTTCTTCCGGTTACATGTCGGACAGGAAAGAACCAAATTCCAAAGATTATCATCCTTGATAAACGACCAAGGGATAAAATGGTCAACATCAATCTTGTCAGGCTGTAGAGGTCTTCCGCAGTAGAAACAATTCTTGCTCTCAAACTCTTCATAAAGAATCTGGCGATAAGCGGAAAGATTATTTCTCTTAGCACTTTCATCTATCTTATCAAGCAGTTTTGTCGCAACAGCTTCCTCATTCACCCGTTCAAGGAATCGTGCCCATTCATAATAATTCAGCTTCTCTATGACAACCTTATGCTTGCAGATAAACTCATACATCACAGGATTTATCTGCAACCACTCTTCCTTCTTTGAAAAAGAATAAAAGAGGCGATTCGTATCCTCAAACAATGCTCCTACAACATATTTCTTGCACTTTATTTTGACCTGGTGAGAAATATCCAGCATCATTTCAGCCGTCAGACTTTCATATGGTATAGGTTCAATTATTCTGTACTTATCGACAGCAGCATGAAGCACCTGTTCAAGATACGTTTCTCTATTATCATTCGTAGCCGCTTTCTGTCTTAAACCATGCTTCAGAATCAGATTCCAATATATTTCACCGAATTTACTAAACAGCTGATCAAAGGTGAGCTTTAGCTCTTTATCGACATTATACAGATTGTCTATGATTGCCTTTAAGAATCCGTATTTGTAGCTGGAATCATTTCTCGATTTAGAAGAAAAAACGCACGCAAAAGCAGACCACAGTTCATCGTCTGAGGCATTTCTTGCTTCATATCTTCCTTCTTTTAAATCGAAACCCGCCATCAAATCCCCCGTTTCTTTTTCAGCATTTTTATCATGCCTTCCGGATCATCTAACAAAGCCTTTGTCTCTTCATCTATATCGGTCTCTGTGTTTTCATCACCGTTGTTTTGCTGAAGCATCTCATCATTCTTTTGCTCAGCTTCCGAAGCAAGCCGCTCCATTTCTTGTGCTTCAAAGAGTATTTCCATTGTATTAACTCTGGAAGACTCAATCTTAAATAGATATTCTTCGCACTCTTTAACCTTTTCGCAATACGGCAGTTCTTCCGGTTCCTCATTTTCAAAGAAGCTTCTTTCAATTTCTCTTGCGAAGCTAACACCTAAGTGAGTTTCCAGGTCCTGTAGTTCTTCAATGTGTGAATATGGGATCCTGTGAGCACCTCTTAAAGTATCTCCATAAGGGACAGTCTCTTCGGTATAATGAATTACACTCTTGATATAGGAATAATAGTCAATAAAACTGTCATATAAATCTCCAAATATCAAATCTGCTACAATTTCATCATACTGTTCCTCTGTCTTAATTAGATCAGAAACAAAGCAACCAATACTATTCCCTTGTTCAAACAACCTCCCAGTAAACAGAATACCTTCTTCACTCACAACAAAGCCAATATTCAATCCGTCTATTGCTTTGTTCATTATTTTGGTAAATGCAATCCCTGCCGATATAACATCCATAGTGTCAATCTTTGCAGATACAACGCGACAGGGTATCATACCCTTTCTGGTCTTCTTGAAATAATCTCTGAATATGCAAAAATCAACCACCTCGTCTATAAAATCAATTTCGGATTTTGAATAGACTTCACTGGTATTACCTTTTAAGAATACAAATTTTTCCAGGCTGCCTGTGTATTGCGTTGCCCTGTCTATCAGGAATCCCGTTGGCAAGAGCAGATCAGCCACTGTGTCGACGGAATATTCTTGATATGCATTTAGCACAAAATCGTCACATACACTCGCCTCTCTGCTCCTTCCTTTGATCATATCATCACTTGTTTAAAAAGCTATCAATACTAGCTTTTAATGCCTCCCCGTCTTGTTCTTCATTGAATTTCTTTACATATTCAAACATTCGCCGCAGGTAGGAATCGTCATCAGTGCATTCATCAACAAACTGTTCATGAAGCACTTCAATACCACCAAAGAAGTATTCGTTAAAAATCTTCATATTCTCAGCGATTCTTTCCTTATCCTCATCAGATGTTTCTGACAGCTTAAATGCCCGGTAAATCCTTTTTTCTTCATCCGGTTCAGAGTCTTCATCTATTAACATCAATATTTGGTATACAAATCTCAGTTCTGATCTCTTCTTTGAAATCTGCTCCAGGAGAATACCAACATCACCATCAGCTGACGATCCCATAGGAATTCTCTTTCCATATTGATATCCTATTAACGGACACACCACATATGCATCTACATAGGAATGAAAAATCTTAAAATTTAAGTGTTGATCATAATCCGGAACATTTTTCCTTAGTTCACACAAATCTTTAAGATAATTAGCCTGAATTCCATAAAAATTCATATTACTATCAAACATGAGAAGCCTCCTTCCTAATATGCGTGGAAGTATCAATTTCTTTTCCATTTCCATCCCTGTCTTTCAAGATGGTGTAGCTGATTCCAACATACTGATCGAGGTTCTTCGCTGCATACTCCCAATCCTTCTGCATAACAGCCATAATCACCTGATTTGCCGTTTTGGGAAGAATCTTACATATATTATCAATATGAATTTCATCGACATTCGAAAACGGTGCATCCATCACAAGCGGATAAACCTGTCCAAGCTTCATCTCACTGTCATCGAGAATCTTATCTTTTGCCATAGAAACCAATGCCGCAATGAATGCAAAGCTCTTAACAGCCTTCAATCCGTCAGATTCCTCAGTGGTAACATCCGCATATTTTACCCTATACTTTTCATCGATGAGGATGGAACGCTCACCATGATACATTCTGGCAAAATTATCATTAACTCTTTTTTGCAGCTGCTCACGTACAATCACTTCCTTGCTCTGATATGTCTCTATCAACCATTCCAGAACCTTTTCAGCATATGCAATATATCTGGCCACCTTTGAATTCTTAGAGCTGCTCTTCGCATACTTCTCAATAGCATTTTCACAGTTCTTTATATTCGCATCGCAGCTACCGATATCAGCATTAATCTGATTATAATCGTCCATCGCCTCCTTATATTTTGTAGCAGCTTCTCTTCTTTTGTCTTCTATAGCTTTAGCATCTGTATCATCGATAATCATTTCGGACTGCTTCTTCAAGTCATCCTGAAGCTGTCCAATTCGACGAAGTGTCTCCCGATATTCTTTGTATTTGTCTCCTACAGTATCACTGTATGATTCACTTCCAGCCAGATATCCCTCAGCCTTATTTTTATAGTTATTTACAACGGTACCAATCTGCTCTGGCGGAAGTTTTCTTCTTTCAGCCATTACCAACTCATATGGCTTGGTACCAACATCCAATCTCGTTCCACATATACAGATCCCCCTATGGATCAGATAATCAATGGATTCCTGCTCCATTGCCGGAACGCTTTCTGTAGAATCCTTTACTGCTTCAAGAATTTCAAGAGATTTTTTGATAGCCGGCATTCCAAAAAAAGCATACGGTCTCATATTAAAGGCATCGACCATTGCTTTTTTGCACGCCTCTAGCCGCTCCTGCTCTCTCTTTAAGGAACTCTCTATACGATCCTGTTCCCTTTTTGCAGCTTTTACCTGCTCCACATTACTCTTTGACAACTCAGCACTATACTCTTTTTCCTTATCGTGCCAGTACTCCCTCTCTTTTTCTGCATTCTGGAGGTTCTCCTGCAAAACAGCCTTCTTCTTTCTGTAGGTTTCGAGACTGTCTCGTGCCTTTTGTGCGGCGGCATTTCCAGAAGTATCAATCATACCATTAAACTTCTTTGCAACAGCCTGAAGATGATCCCTGGAATGTTCAAGCACATCCAACCTCATCAAACCACGAACTGCCTTGGAGAGATCAGCTCTGTTTGCTATCCCAGAAATGCGCTCACCACCAAAGAAGAAGTAGTCAGACAGATCCGTCGGCAAAACCCTATCTATGGATTCTTCAATGTTGTTTCTTTCAACATTGGTTTTGGTCTGACCATCCTGCAACAAGTATTCCAGCGTCAGATCCTCATCCGGCTTCTTATTGAGTGTTACGATAACGTCATTTCCCTCTGTTCTTCTATCACTGCAAACATAGGTGAAGCTTCTTTTCAAAATATACTGCATATCATCATGGATGAAGGTTACAGCAACATAGGTGGTCTGAGTATCCCCAACATGCATGTTTGAACGCACATCGCTATTAAGAAGAACCGGATCCTCGAAGCCGTTCTTCCCATATAAGCACCACTCAAAAGCCCTTATAATCGTAGTTTTTCCGGATGTATTCACACCAATCAGAACAGTAACATTTTTCTCTTTGTCCGTGGAGAATTCGATTTTCTGCTTTCCGACATACTGTCGAAAATTATTCATTTCGATACTCTGTATGATCATCGCTTCTCCACCTCCGTCATTATCATCCTCTGGATCTTATCCACCATGGCTGGATTGGATTCTTTCTTAACAATATTGTCGGTTTCCAACTCTAACAGCCTTAATTTGATGGTATCAACCTTTTTCTCATCCAAGGATTCATTCGAATTCATCTCCATCGACCGCTACCTCCGTTTCTTTTTGAGTGAGACCAAATGTCGCTTCAATATCATTTATCAGTTCATCAGAATCACGTGCATTCTTGGCAATCTTGCCAAATTCTATGATTCGTTGAAGTTCACGCTTAGCAAGTGCTTTTTCACAGTTAAAATCCGGATTGTACGGATTCACATCTTCAAGCGGTTCCGTAAGCGTGACAAAATCATAAATCACAGCATACGGTTTATTCTTTGCCAGCCTCAGCAACCTTCCCCTTCTCTGTATGTATTCTTTGGGATTAGTAGTGCTCGCAAGAATGAATGCCGTTTTTATGCTCGGTATATTTACGCCTTCATCCAAACACTTGATTGCAATTATCGCCTGATACGGAGATGCCGTAGCAAAGCACTGTTTTATAACTTCCCGTTCCTCAGCCGATTCATTGGAAGTGAAATGTGTCACCTTCATTCCAAGTTCATTTCCAAGCATCTTGGAAACTGACACAATCTGACGCTCGCCTTCCTCATCACGATCAGACGTATCATTCAAAAAATCCTGAGTTCTTGTCGCACCGCAATAAACAAGTATGTGTGTATCGTCCTTGTACTTCTCCATCAATTCACGAAGTTTTGTCAGCTTGCTTTTTGCACCGGCAACAACCCGTGCTCTTTGAAGCAAGAGCCGCTTTCCTTTTTCGGTGATAATCAATTTTCCGTGCCTGTCTTTATGGCACTCCTTTGATGCAAGATACGATAGTTCCTTGTATCTCTCGTATTCTTCTTCATCGAGATACACCAAAACAGGATAATAGTAATACGGTGTCAGCTTCTTTTCATCGATCGCCCTTTTCAGATCATACTCAATACACTTTTCACCAAAATAATCCTTTAGCGCCTGAGTGCCCTCTTCATCTCCATGTCTGTCCAGCGTCGCAGACAACGCAAGCCGATACTGTATATTCGGATATAGTTTATTCCGCAGGTTCGTTGAGCCAAAATTATGAGCCTCATCAACCAGCAGTAATGTATCTTTTCCTAATTGCTTCATCTGCTCACAGACAAACTTGGATGAATAGGTTGCATTTGTCATTACAAAGCAGAAGGTATCAATTACCCCAAGAGAAAAGTCCAGAACATCATTTTCAAGCCGCTTTTTCCAATCATGCTGCTTAGATGCAGAATATCCTATTGTAGGATTCATATTGAATAGCTCAATATCCTCAACCCATTGCTCTACCAGATGCTGATACGGACATACGATAATGATAGCTAATCGCTTCTTTTCTTCATACAGATGAACAACCGCTCCTAACCCCGTATATGTCTTTCCTGTTCCGGTTGCCATATCGAATATTCCGCGATAATCATTCTGAGCCCATTCTTTAATAGCATCTTTTTGGTACTCTCTGAAATCAAATCCCGACGGTGTATGAGGTATGCCTCGATCCGGAATGCTCTCTTCCTCAGCAGGATTATCAGCCTCTTCCACATAGGATTCAGACTTGAAAAAATCATCAAGGTCAGGCTTTCTCATAACCTCGAATTTTTCTTTAAGAACTTTCGGAAAATCAAGTATCTCCAAATCATCGTCCTGCTTATCCCAAAGCTGTTCAAAATCTCTTTGTATATCATCCACATAAGCCTTGGATTCCTCCCAGGACTTGAACACCACAATGGATTCTGAATTAACGTGAAAAGCATTTATCGTTTCATTCAGCGATCCAGTAAAGACGATCTTATTTCCATTTTCATCCGTAACAATTCCCACCTTCTCGTGATACATGCCGGTGGCTTTTTGCGGTGGTGTAAAAGCTACCTTGATATCAAGGAAACCTTCTTCAATCAGATATGCAAGAAAGTTCAGTCTTTCTTCTTCATAATAGTTTTCAGGCTCTTTGAAATCTCGCATTAGTGCGCGACCAATAATCTCTTTTTGCTCGTAGCCTTTATTTATTGCAGCAATGTCTTCCTCCGATAATCTGGGCGAAACAATAAACTGTATTTTCCCATGATTCCTCGTAAGACCTCTTAGGCCCTTTGTAAGATCAATCAATGCTCCCGAAGTAAAAAATCCTACAGCACGCTGGTAAAGAACGGCTTCTTTTAGAACCGGTGTGTAAAATTCTTTTACAACATTGTTTTTGTACGTTTTGTAATACCTTAGCAGCGGTATATCTTTAAACGACATCACCGTTCCTCCTTCCGCCTTTATTCCAGAACCTCAAACTCCATGTCTCCCATCAGAGTTTTAGCTTGTTCTTCTTGTGTCTCTACACACACGCCGCAATATGCCTTATCCTGAACCGGTGTAGGAACCACCTTGCATTCGATATTCTTTTCATTCAGAATCTCTTCCGCCTTAAATACATCGCTTGTACTGAAAAAAACGATATGCATAAAATCACCTGCTTCGTAATGTATCTAAAAGTTGATCAATCTCAGCCTTTGTATTCTTGTAGTTCAAGCTGATCCTGACCGCCCCTGTTTCTACTGTGCCAATAGCCTCATGTGCCAGTATCGCGCAATGGATACCCCCACGAGCGCATATCCCTTTACTATCTAACAGCGATATGGTCTTATCCGATGAAAGATTATCAAGTGTAAAACAGCAAGTAGATACCCTCTTCTCATCCACATCGTATACCTGTAGCCCGTCTATTTCTGACAGCCCTTGAAGGAGATATGTCATCAATTCTTTTTCCGTAGTTCTGATCTCATCCGCATGAGAATCAATATACTCTATTCCTGCTTTAAGTGCCCAAATAGCGGGCATATTCAGTGTTCCTGCTTCATAGCCTTCCGGGAAAATGTCCGGATTAACAAAGTTTTCGCCGTGAATTCCCGTACCGCCTTGAATCAAAGGGTTGAAATGCTCTTTCGATTCACAACATAATCCACCGATGCCAGGAACACCATACAAATCTTTATGCCCTGTAAACGACAAAAAATCCACACCGGCGCCATTCATATTTATGGCCATTTTTCCGGCTCCCTGTGAAGAGTCAATAAACGTATTAATTCCTTTGCTGTGAAAATACTTTATCCACTCTTCTTTATAAACAATCCTGCCGGTCAAATTGCTTGCCAAAGTCAGCGCCAGCATTCTTGTATTATTCTTTACGTACTTTGCAAAAAGATCCTCAGCACACAAATCCAGATCATCACGGCTGATAACAGAGTACTCAATAATCCCTTTCTGTTTGAGATCATGCAATGGTCTTAGAACAGCATTATGCTCGTAACATGAGATTATTACATGATCCCCCTTTTTCAACAGTCCGTTAAACAGAAGATTTATAGCTTCTGTTGAATTTTTTGTGAAAACAACTTTCTCCGGGCTGCTCATTCCGAAGTATCTTCCAACCGCAGTCCGTGATTTATAAAGCATACGGGATGCTTCAATCCCAAGCGAGTAGCTTCCTCTTCCCGGACTCACACCCACTTCCCTGAGATAGTAATTCAATGCCTCAATAACTTCGTCAGGCTTGTATTTAGTTGTAGCGGCATTGTCAAAATAAATCATTGTGTACCCTTCCTTGATGAAAGAACATCACACATAATGCAGCCGTTATAAAACTTCGCAATGCAGTGTTTACAATGCTGACACTTGTTTTCATCAATCGTATATTGCCTATGAATAGTATCAATAGCTCCATGCGGACAAGTCGAATCACACGCCGAACATCTGATGCAGAACTGGTACTTACGCATCTGACATTTGATCCTATTCACAAGGTTCGTTGCATCTATTCTCTCTTCCGGCAAAACCTTTATGACTGTAGTTCCATATGTAAGAATCAACTCACATATTTTTCTATACTCACCGGATTTATCTACATCAAATATCTGAACATATGTGGCATCTTTTTTTTCGACAACCTTTAAATCGCCTAAAGGCTTAAAAAGTTCCAACACATCCTTTTGCAGCTTCTTTTCGATGATTACATTTCTTGCACGATCTGACAGATTACAAGGCGTATCAGCAATAGTAACATTTTTTACCTTTAAGCCGCTCGCACCTCTACGTATTCTCCATCTGCTTTCTTCGTAATAATCGTCTGGATCCGTTTTTCCCGTGCGCTCCGCAAACTCATATACCATATCCTTCCAGCGTTGCATATCTTCCGGATGGTATATCTCCGTCAGCATCATCGACCAATCAGAATTATTCGGACAGCACCAGCATCCAACTCTCTTGTAACCATACTGATAGCAATCATTTATCAGCAGATTCTTTGCCAGTATATAAAGCCAAACTTCATAATCCGTCCATTCGATAATCGGCATAGCATTTACTTGTGAAGAAATCTTTGATGTTTCCTGCGTTCTATCATACCCGGCTCTTGCAACGGACTCACTATGCCTTATTCCAAGAAATGTCAAGCTGTTTCCTGGAAGATTTTCATACTCTTTGTTCAGATTACTTGTCTTAAAAATCGTGCAGCACCAACGTTCATGCTGGCTTGGTGGTCCGAATACCTTACAGAGCTTAAAAAAATCATTCTCTGTTTCACTTGGAATCATCGGAACCCTCGGATTCTCTCTCCTAAATTTCTCTGTAACATATGTATATGTTTCCTTAAATTCAAGAGTCGTATCCCCAAACATATGGATTACAGCATTATCTTGTAAAGCATCCATCACAAGTCTGCTTACTACAGAAGAATCTTTTCCTCCTGAAAACGATACGGTAGGAATATAATTGTCCCCTTTGTATTTGTTCAGCGTTTCAACAATATAATGCTCAGCTTCGTATACCAGCTGATTCAAGTATGCTTCATTTGCCTTAACAACAGACAGATATGGTGTGTAATCCCTCTCAACCTCTATGTTATTTCGTAATTCTTCCGCTACCTCCAAATGTTTTTTAGCCTTGTACCAATCTCTGTATGGTACTTTAACTATTTGCTCATCAATAAAATACTTGCTTGCTCCCAGATACCAAATGCTCTGATCTCCATAATCACAGTCCATGATTTTTTCCAGTAGTTTTCTTTCCTGCTTAAACACCGGATTGCATATGGAACCTTCAGATATTTTTTTCATCCTTCCATCGCAAGAGCAACTATGCAAGCCCTTATCGAATACGGGTGTCTTGCATTTCTTGCACCAATAAATCATAGACTGTCACCTCTAACCAATAATCTCCTTCATGATCTCTGTCAAAATCGAGATCTTCTCTTCATAGCTGATAGACTCTCCAAAATCACCCAGTGTGCTTTTCATCTTTTTCAGCATTGTCTTTCCTGTGGTAGATAACTTCTCATTTGAGAATTGTGTTATCAAAGGAGCTCCGTCAGCAGATTCAATAGTTATCTTCATTTCTCCCTGCTGCAAGCCATCCTCAGGATTATACTCATTCAGTTTATTAACAGTATCTCTGAGTATTTCTTCAAAGCCGTTGATCTTATTATCTGCCCAGTATGATAATTCAAATCCTGTTGTCGCCTTAGCTAATTCCAAGACGAAATGCTCTTCATCCATCTCAGAGGCTCTTGATACAAGATCAAGAACATTGTTTGTGGTATAATCGAACGCTTTCTGGCTTTTCTCTTCCCACTCTTCACGATACAGATCCTGCATATACTGCATCAGGTCATCCGAATCATCCAAGTCAAATATCTGTTTGATCACTCTCACAACTCTTACATAGAGCTTTTCTTCAACAGATCCTAACTCTTCCTTGATATTTCCGATCTGAATAACCAGTTCATGCAAATCGGCATTCAGCTTCGGAAGTATCTCAAAGAAGAACGCATTATAATCCTTATATGAAATATTCAGAATATCCCTGTACTGTTTTGCAAGCTCAGAAACATATACTTCTGTCGTTCTGGCACTCTTTGAGATTGAAGCATAATGCGTGTTAATCGCTTTGAATAATTCCTCTAATCTGTTGAGGCCGTCACCTTTTGGAAGATATTCTGCAAACAGCTTTTCCAAGCCTTCAATATAGGCAATCTCTTCTTCCTTCCAGTTACAAATAAACAATGTGTAGTTTTCTGGTTCCGACAAAGCCTTAACCAGCTCTTCTTCTGTATATGAATGCTCATTTCCATGAAAATACAGCGACACATTCTGATAGTCTCGTAATGCATAAGCAAGCAATACCGGAATCACTCCGTCTCTCAAACCATACGGCTCCGACTTTAGCATCTCATACAAATCATTTAAGGCAAGCCTTTCACTTCCAGCTTTTCGAAGTTTTCTCTGAATAGCGCTCATCACTGGATTACCAGAAACAGTATGCTTCTCATCCGGAAGATAATACATCACATCTTCCGTTACACGATTTTCTTCTTTGATTCTATTGTTATCTGCAATACCCGTCCTTGATAACGCAGCTCTTATTATATTGAATTCCGGTGACAGTGTAGGGCATCCATCATAGATATCATCTTGCCCCATGATACACTCCACCGCTTTCTTTCGAGCCAATCTAATTGCTCCTGTCAGGTTGTTTTTTGTCAACAAATCATTGTTAATCATCGGGGTCTTATCAAAAGCCGCATCCATAATATCTGAAAGGACATCAGAAAACTCTTTTTCGGATGCAATATCAATCAGATTCCCGTTATTCATTACAAATGTTCCCGGATCCTGAAGTGTTCTCCATTTGCGAATAAGTTCATCGACAATAGCAACCTGTTCACTTAGATACAAAGCCAATTCATTAACAACGGTAGGATCATCCTCTGCAAGTTCGTCTTTCTTAGAATAGAAATATTGAAGTGCTATGTAACGCTTTACTTCTTCCTCTACCGCTTTGGATTTTCCATTAACAACAAGAAGAGTGCGTTTAGGCAATCCCGTCATTTCTGCATATTCTTTTTCATCTGCCTGATCATCCAAAACGAAAATAACTGTTCCGTCATAATACTTTGGCAAAGTATTGTGGAAAGATTTCTTAGTAAGCTCTCCCTTGGTAGCAAATGCAGGAACAAAAACACGGTTAATGAAATATGTTTCGTTATATCTGTATGGATACAACGCAAAATCGGCGAATTTCTCATTCAAAATCCGCACTACCATTTCATCATTGATACCTGGCAATTTATCCTCTATCATCTTCTCCAGATCAAATATGCTGCTATCGAAATAATCATAATAGCCATACTGACGCATATATTTGATGATCTTTTTCTTTTCAAGACTGTCAATCGCCGCTTCAACTTCCTTACGATTGCCATCCACCACACAAACCAATGTATCTCTGTCGGCAATCAGTACATCAGTATCTGAAATAATGCTTATGACTGCTATCGTTTTCAGTATTTTTGTCTGGTATCCTTTTTTATCAGTTCCTAACTTGTTTAATGCAATTTGTAGTTTCTTGTATACCGCATATGAATCATCAGTCTTAAAAGACTTTATGTTTAATTCAAAATAATCATAGATAGCGTCCAGCCCTATGAAATGGAACTCCTTCGTATCATAATTCTGCAGTTGAGAGAACAGCGTGTTTTCTTCATCCCCCGCCAAATACGTAAAAAATGTTCGTTCATTTTGAGCTACTTTTTTTGATAACCTATCAAGCGCAAAAAGCGTGATGGGATGAAGTGGATATCCATCCTCAAATGCAGAACCACCATCGGTTTCTGGCGGCAACATAAATCCCTTAAAATCCCACGCTTGGCTGTACAAGTCATTTAAGGTCTTCTCAAACCTATTTTTGAACGTTCCCCAATGAGTTGGATTTTTCGGAATAATATTCCCTATAAGAGACAAGCATTGATCATACTTAATATTGATCGAGGTTGCCTTGAATCTTCCCTCTACCTTCTTCCACTCATCGCTTATACTCTTCTTCATGGCACTGGTATACATAGACAGTTGTTTATGTGATACCAAAATCAAATGGTTGTTGTAGTCCGAATGATCACAATATTCAGCCAGATCCTGAACAGTTTTAACCTTTAATACTTCACCGTAATCCTCAACATAACGACCAAATTCATCAAAGACAAGTACAATACCTCTGTATTTATCTTTAATCGCCTCATTGGCATAGTTCATATTATCTATCAGATTACCGGCTGTACTATTAAATGCCGCTCCATAGGACATTCCCGAATAAATCTTGTTAAAGACCTTTTCATATGAAGAATCATATGTTGACAGCCCTTTAATCAGATCCTCTACCGTTGTCTTCTGTTTCTTGCACACCTCTTCCAGCCTTGATGAAGATTCCTTACCATTATTCCATTTCTTAACCAAGGCAAGGGCTTCGTCGAAAAAGCCTTTAAAAGTAACCTGAATATTGTTTCTGTCCAGTTCCTTCTTCAACGAGAATGCAATACATTTTCCAAAATCATCATAATCCGAATAAACCGGTACAACGAGATACGGTTTCTTTTCCTTGGCAAATTGCCGTATATCAGCAGCAAGCTCCTTATCATATTTTGCGATCAGCTTGGTAAAATTCTTAAATCCCTCTCCCTTTATGTTAATGTGCCCCAAAATAGCACTCATTACTGTCAGCAAATGTGATTTACCGGTACCGTATGAGCCATAAAGAATCCTGGAATGAACATCAGAATTACCTCGGATCATGCCTCCTAGGTATTCTCTGAAAATTTCCGTCGTGGTCACATTCGGAATAAATCCCGCAATACGTTCTTCATCACGAAGGTCAAAACAGATATTCACAGAATACTTATATTGTCCTCTCTTTGTAACCAGTCTTGTATAATCCATCAGTTATATCCTCTATTCCATATAGTATTCATCCAGCAAGTTATCATACTGGACATTTGAAAACTCAATAAACCTGTTTCCAAAATTGTTATTGAGCGTAAGAAGCTTTTTGTTTTCTGCTTCCAGAAGCATATCTATGAGCTTTGAATATCTCATAGGGAAATACTTTCCCACTTGCCTCTTTTCTTCCATAATCTTATCTATGCTAATCTGACCTCTGTGGCCGCTTTCATCAGGATTGTCCTTTGCAATCGCGTAAATCAAAATATGCAATGGCAATTCTGCTTTGGTAAGATAAGTTTTTTCAAACTTCTTCTCCTCATTTACCCTAAGAAGATGCAGTGGTCCAAAGAAAGGATATGTGTCTTCATCCATCACCGTTTTGATATCAAACTTCTTTTCAGCCAGATATGTATTCTTAAAGCAATTAAACTCCTTATCTACCGCAGCCTTTTTTATAGACATTTCATTTACAGCAAGGAAATAATGCAACCCATCCACAAACTCTTCCTTGGTAAACGACTGCTTATCGAACTCATTAAAGGCCCAGTACCAGGCTGTAGCGTTATCCTCATTCAACGCTATATTTCTATGAAGCAGTAAAAGGCTTCCAGGTTTCTGAAAATACCTGTCGTTTGCTTCAAGCAGGTTGAACAAATCGGTTCTTCTTTCAGCGATACCACCTTGCACTTTTTCTTCAGCAGTAAGTCCGGATGCATCAGCCCAGTATCTAAGTGCCTTTATCATGACACGTCCTAAGCCGATTCTATCAACCGCTTCCCGCTCATTAGCAGGCGAAAAAATCATGTCGTCAGCTTCCACCGCCTGGATAATCTTTGTTCCCCAGCCACTTCTCAAATAGAAGCTACCATGCTTGTTTATTACCATAGGTCAATAACCCTTTCTTCGCAGTTCACCACCGAACCGCTAATTATATTATGCCAGATATGCTGTTCCATAAAACGGACTTTTCATTCGTTTTTGGCAACTTCCTCTCCGACATTAAAATCAATATTATTTTTCTTGCAATATTCATCAATTAACTTCATAGCTTTGATTGTAGGCATTGCTTTACCGGTTTCCCAACGGTTCACTGTTGCAAAAGAAACCCCCACTTCTTTGGCAAACTCTTCCTGTGTCAGAATTGCCGATAATCTTATTTTCTTAATGTCTTCTGCAAAACTCATTGTCTACCTCATAATTTCGACTTAAAATATTACAATCCACGACTATTATAGTATAACTCCAAGCACTCATTTATGCAATATCTTTATAACATTGTACTAAAAAACAGGAAGCTGCCTTAGCAGCCCCCTAAAGTTTTAATCTATCTACGCTTTCTCCCATTCATCTGCCACCGATCATGACTCTGTATGCTCCGGATAGCCTGTCTTAGGCTATTTCCACGCCCATGCTGGTGGTAAGGATGGCTGTATTTGTGCTTGTGGAAAATGATACACGCCGCATCCCCCGGAACATCGGTGCAGTGCAAATACCAGTAATGCCCCGTATTCCTGCTCTGGATGGTCACATCATAATCATCCACCGTGATAATGTTGAAATATCTTGAATCTATCAATTTTAACTGTTCTGTATCAAACATCCGATCACCTCCGTTTCTTGAACCATGCGGCAAGAGCCTTATCTATAATGTCTTCCACCTCTTTCTGTGGAGTGTCGCTGAAATACTTCGCTCTGATATCCCCGGACAACCTTATCGGCTTGGGCTTCTCTTCCGGCAGTATCGGCTCACCCGTCAACTTATTGATCTCAGGATCCGGACCCGCAATGGCTTCCCGAATATCCTTTTCCGTCATCTTCGCCTTGCGGATTTCTTTTGCAACCTTCTCGGTGATATTGGTACCGGATTTCTCCGATACCTCCAACGCCATCCGCTGCCCCTGTTCCGGCAGATAGGAAAGCTGAACCGCCGCCGTCAGCTGCATCTTGCCCCGATCCAGCATTTCCTTTATTTCGGGCAAACACTGATTTACGCGCATCAGCCTTGCCACGTGTCTCCCTGAGAGCCCATATTCATCACCCAGGTTATCTCTGTTCTTCGAAAGGTGGACATCATGTCCACCTTTTTCAGTTTCAGCCTCCGAGGAACCCTCCAAAGCCTTTAATTCAGCTACGATTTCATCCCTCTTGCGCTGGTAGAGAACCTTGTCATACCGTTCAGCCAGCACTGCTGCCTTTTCCGATATCGACAGATCCGTGAACGACCGCTGCATCAGATTGGTCTCGATCACATAGACATAAGCATCTTCATCCGGCAAATCCATTTTTCACAAGCGCCGGTATCTGCTTCAGCCCTGCCAGCTTCGCAGCATTCTGTCTGTTATGACCGGAAAGCATTTCATACCCATAATGCATCTTTCGCACAATCACAGGATTCAGTACGCCATGTTCCTTAATGCTTTCGACCATATCATCCAGCCGTTCCCCCTCATACAGGTGGAAGGGATGATGCCGAAACGGTTTTATCGCATCGATATCTAACATCTCCACGCAGCTGCCGGTAGCTGCCTGCTCCCCCGTGGAGAGCAGGTCAACCGCATCATTAAAAATCTTCCTTTTCGGTGCATCCGCTTTCATGCGCAGGTCACCTCCTTTGCCAGCATCCGGTAGGCCTCGCAGGCTCCGTTCCCCGGCGCGTATTCGATCAGAGGCTCGCTGTAATAAACAGACTCACCAACCTTCACCGTTGTAGGAATCCGGCTGTCAAAAATTCTGATCTGACCTTGAAAAGTATCAACCACCTCTTCAGAAATAACCTTGCAGAGATTCGTTCTCGCATCACACATCGTAAGCAGGATCCCCGCAACGCTGAGTCGATTATTGATTCTGCTTCTGATCTTACCCACAGTCTTCAAGAAATCCTGCAATCCCATCATTGCCAGAAGCTGTGGATTCACCGTAATAATAACTTCATCAGCCGCCGCAAGCGCATTGATGGTCAAAGCCCCCAAGGACGGGCAAGTATCGATTAATATGAAATCGTAGAATTCTCTCAACGGTTCCAAGATCCTTGAAAGCATCCCTTCAGCTCCCATTTCCAGTCTCAGCTTGCTGTCTACCACCGAAAGAACCATCGAAGACGGGATAAAATCCACGCCGTTCCTGCTATGAATGTAATCGACTGTCTCAGGCAGGGCTTCTTCCCCAATTTCAGCCATCATCAGATGACCGATAGTAACCGGAAGAGCCTCGACATCCTCCACCCCGAAACAGGTGGTGAGATTAGCCTGGCTGTCAAAATCCACTGCAAGCACCTTCTTACCGATCTCAGCCAAAGAAAACGCCAGATTGAATGTGGTAACAGACTTTCCAACGCCGCCCTTAAATGAACCGCACATTATGATCTTTCCCATTACGCATCCCTCCTTCCGTACTCAGAAGCCGCCTCAGCCACGCACATTACCGGCTCTCTGCCGATTTCCGTGAATGTCGCCTCGACCTCATCAGCCCTGGTAATAATCAGCTTTCCACCGCTACACTCTACACAAATCGGTGTTCCGTATTCGAATCCAAGCTCTTTGAGCCACTGTCCTTTGAGCATGATTGTCGGTGTGCTTTTATAATGATAGCCCGACTGCTCGTAAACCTTCATATTCCTGATCTTCTTAAATGCCATGTTCGTTGCCTCCTTGTTCATTGAATCCTTGAAGCTTTGTGTGCATCGTTTGCCCTGTCGAAGGTTCCCGGACATTCGCCGAAACGAAAAGAGCCACTCTTCCAAGATTTCTCTTAGAAAAGTGGCTCTCAATAAGCGCAATTTCTATTATTTCTTTCCTGCTGCTTCGTACTGCTTTCTGCCGTTTCCCGTATTATTCAGTGTTATCGGGTATTGTAGGCACGAATTTTGCTGTACTCTTGCTGTACTTTTTTATTTCAAAGGCTCGGAAGCCTTGATTTTACTGCATTTCTCAACTCAAAGACTTCAAGGTGGGGAACAGCAGCACATCCCTGATGGCCGGTGAATCCGTCAGCAGCATGACCATACGGTCAATGCCGAATCCGATTCCTCCCGTCGGAGGCATACCTACCTCCAGCGCATTCAAGAAGTCCTCGTCCGTATGGTTGGCTTCCTCATCGCCCTGGGCCAGAAGCTCTTCCTGGGCTCTAAACCGCTCCCTCTGGTCAATGGGGTCATTGATTTCAGAGTAGGCGTTGGCCATCTCCCAGCCGTTCATGAAGAACTCAAAGCGCTCCACGTAGTCCGGGTTGCCCGGCTTTTTCTTGGTCAGAGGAGAAATCTCCACCGGATGGTCCAGAACAAAGGTGGGCTGGACCAGGTGCTCCTCCGCAAACTCCTCAAAGAACAGGTTCAGGATGTCGCCCTTCTTATGACGCCCCTCAAACTCCACTCCCTTTTCCTTGGCAATGGCTCTGGCCTCTTCCAGGGTATGAATCTTGTCAAAATCCACTCCGGCATACTTCTTAACCGCGTCCACCATGGTGATGCGTGCAAAGGGCTTGCCTAAATCCATCTCCACGCCCTTATAAGTAATGGTGGTGGTACCCAGTACCTCCTGAGCCACAAAACGGTACAGCTTCTCGGTCAGGTCCATCATTCCGTTGTAATCCGTATACGCCTGATACAGCTCCATCAGGGTGAACTCCGGGTTGTGCCTGGTATCCAGGCCTTCGTTGCGGAACACGCGCCCAATCTCATAAACCCTCTCAAGTCCGCCTACAATAAGCCTCTTCAGATAAAGCTCCAGGGATATGCGAAGCTTTAAATCCTCATCCAGGGCGTTAAAATGGGTCTCAAAGGGCCTTGCGGCAGCGCCTCCCGCGTTGGAAACCAGCATAGGAGTCTCCACTTCCATGAAGCCCTCTCCGCCCAGATATTTCCGGATAGCAGCCAGAATCCTGGAACGCTTGATGAAGGTATCCTTCACCTCCGCGTTCATGATCAGGTCCACGTAACGCTGACGGTAACGCATATCCGTATCCGTCAGGCCATGGAATTTCTCAGGAAGCACCTGAAGGCTCTTGGAAAGAAGGGTTACCTCCGTGGCATGAATGGATATCTCACCTGTCTTGGTGGTAAAGGCATTCCCCTTTACCCCCACGATATCGCCGATGTCCATTTTCTTGAAATCCTTATAAGACTCCTCACCCACGCTGTCCCTTGCCACATAGACCTGAATGCTGCCTTTTAAATCCTGTACATTGCAGAAGGAAGCCTTACCCATGACGCGTTTGAACATCATACGGCCGGCAATGGCTGCTTCCTTCCCCTCCCACTGCTCATAGTTATCCTTGATATCCATGCTGTGGGCAGTCACATCATATTTTGTAATCTGGAAAGGATCCTTTCCAGCCGCCTGAAGCTCCGCCAGCTTATCCCTGCGCGCCTTCAGCACGTGATTTAAATCTGTATCTGCCTGATTAACCTTTTGCTGTTCTCCCACGTCCTTAACTCCTTTGTGTTAGATTTATGAAACCCTCTGGATTTCCAGCACCTTATACTGGATATCCCCTGCCTGGGTCTCCACGTCTACGCAGTCACCCACTACCTTGCCAATCAGGGCACGGCCTACCGGTGATTCGTTGCTTATCTTATTCTGAAGGCTGTTGGCCTCAGTGGATCCAACGATATAGAACTCCATCTCCTCGTCATACTCCACATCCAAAAGCTTTACCTTACATCCGATATTAATTTTATCCAGGTCGATTTCATCCTCTACCACGACTTCGGCGTTCTTAAGAAGCTTCTCCAGTTCCTCGATACGCAGCTCAATGTCCCTCTGCTCATCCTTGGCCGCATCATACTCTGCATTCTCGGACAAATCGCCCTGCTCTCTTGCTTCCTTAATCTTCTGCGCAACTTCTTTTCTCTTGACAACTTTCAGATTCTGCAGTTCATCTTCGTACTGTTTGAGTCCGGCATATGTCAAAATATGTTTCTTATCTGCCATCTTACCCGCTTCCTTCCTTTAATTCTTAATTTATGTTGATTTCACTTGAGTATCATTCTTAATGTCCACACATTCTGAGTATTATATAGGAAAATGTGTCCATTGTCAAGATTGGATTTTCCTGTCCAGAAGCTCCACGAACCCCTCCAATGTCTCCACCTGATTGATTTCATTCCTGAGCGTGGCTGAGTGGGGCATTCCTTTTGTATACCAGGCCATATGGCCTCTCATTTCCCGCATGGCAACACTTTCTCCCTTAAACCGGACCAGCATGCGGCCGTGCCGCAGAATCATGGCCTTTATCTCAACCATGGACGGGCCCGGAAGGACCTCCCCTGTATCCAGATAGTGGTTAATCCGGCCGAACAGCCACGGATTGCCCTTGGCTCCCCTGGCCACCATGATGCCGTCGCAGCCTGTCTCTTTAAGCATCCTCCCGGCATCCTCCGGCGTAAAGATATCCCCGTTTCCAATGACAGGAATCCTTACCGCCTCCTTCACCTGACGGATGATGTCCCAGTCCGCCTTACCGGAATAATACTGCTCCCTGGTGCGTCCATGGACAGCCACTGCAGCGACACCGCAGCTTTCCGCCATCTTTGCAAATTCCACCGCATTGACAGAAAGGTCGTTAAATCCTTTGCGGAATTTCACGGTCACAGGCTTTTTCACCGCTTTCACCATGGCTGTCAGCACTTTCTTCGCCTGCCCGGGGTTCTTCATCAGCGCGGATCCCTCGCCGTTGTTGACGATTTTCGGCACAGGACATCCCATGTTCACGTCAATGTAATCATAGGGTCCTTCCTCCAGCCTGGCCGCAATCTCCGCCATAATATCCGGTTCTGAGCCAAAGAGCTGCACGGCGGCGGGGCGCTCGTCCGGGTCAATCTGCAGCAGCTCCCTGGTGTTTCGGTTGTTGTACAGAACCGCCTTTGCGCTGACCATCTCCGTCACCACGCAGCCCGCTCCCTGTTCCCGGCACAGCACACGGAAGGGCAGGTCCGTGACGCCCGCCATGGGCGCCAGTATTACATTATTCTCAAGAACTGTATTTCCAATCCTAAGTTTCATCTAATCTTCCCCGTCATCCTCTATATCTATGTCCTCTCCCAGGAAAAATGTCCTGTAATACAGTTCCAGCGCTTCCAGCATTTCCTTTTTTTCTTCCTGGTACTGCTTGATTTTAAGGACGCTTCCTATCTCGTCAAAGAGATAATCCGTTTCCTCTGAGGTTACCCTGAATTCCAGGTTTCCTTTTTCGTCAAATTCCATGGTCAGCACGCCGCCCACATCCTCTGTATAGAGCACACACATGATCTGGAGTTCGTCCCTTATGGACTGTGGCAGGGATTTGAAATCCTGGTTAAAATAATATTTTTGTTCATAGGAATTGGCTCCGCAGAGCACTGTCGTATCCTTCATCTCATCTCTCCACAAAAGTCCGCTGCCTGTGACAGGCGGCGGACTTTCCATTCTATCGTCGTTTATGTTCTCATCTACCGGATTAGCGGATCAGCATCTTGGCTATCTCATACTGCTCTTCCGGGATGTCCTTTGTCATATTCAGGGCTTCCTGGATATCGAAATCCACAAACTCACCGTGCTTATAGGCCACCAGACGGTTGCTCTTGCCTACGGCCAGAAGCTCTGCCGCCTTGGCGCCCATGATGGAGGCATATACCCTGTCCTTACAGGTAGGCGTTCCGCCGCGCTGCATGTGGCCCAGGATGGTGGCTCTTGTCTCAATGCCTGTGGCAGCCTCAATGCGCTTTGCCATGGAACCGGAATGGCCGATTCCCTCTGCGTTGATGATAATGTTGTGTTTCTTGCCCCGTCTGCGGTTGTCGATAATCCGGTTAATCAGAGCCTGCTCATTGCCGTCATAGCGCTCCGGGAGAAGGATATCCTCCGCGCCGTTTCCAATGCCGCACCACAGCGCGATGTATCCGGCGTTGCGCCCCATAACCTCCACGATGCTGCACCGCTCATGGGATGTGGATGTATCGCGAATCTTATCAATTGCTTCCATGGCCGTGTTGACAGCCGTGTCAAAACCAATGGTATAATCGGTACAGGCAATATCCAGGTCAATGGTTCCCGGAAGGCCGATTGTATTGATGCCCAGGGCAGACAGCTTTCCCGCGCCCCGGAAGGAACCGTCTCCTCCGATGACCACCATTCCGTCAATGCCATGCTTGCGGCAGATGTCAGCGCCCTTCTGCTGGCCTTCCGCTGTGGTGAACTCCTTACATCTTGCCGTGTAAAGGATGGTGCCGCCGCGGTTGATGATGTCAGACACGCTGGTGGACTCCATGTCCACGATTTCCTCTTCCAGCAGGCCTGCGTATCCACGCATGATACCCTTTACCTTAAGGCCCTTATTGATAGCAGTCCTTACAACCGCGCGAATAGCCGCGTTCATTCCCGGCGCATCGCCTCCGCTGGTAAGTACTCCAATGGTTTTCACTGCCTTTGCCATAGCAATTTACCTCCTTGTATTAAGCACATCCATTACTTCTGTGCTGACGTCGCTCTCAATCATTCATTCTCTCATCTATATCCAACGCTATTCTAATTCATTTTCCCCAGCTTTTCAAGACCTTTTTCTACGACTTTGACATTTTTTTCACCAAGTCCTTTTCCCAGCTCTTCCAAAAGCCCTGGCGTGACCTGTACATTCCAGTTGGCCGGAAGGACTTTCTTGGCCCTCTCCTTCTGGAGATAAATGACCACCCGGTCCTTTCCCTCGCAGGACCGCAGAGATGTCAGAAGGCGCTGCTCCCCGGCTTGATACGTCTCCATATCCGGGAACTGGAGCCACAGCTCCTTGGGTACACTGTCAAAGGGAATCACCTGCTCGCACACCAGCTTTCCCACCGGATCGTCTCCGATGGACACTCTTCCCCTGATGAACAGCTTGGAATCCTCGGTAAAAAGGTCCCGGTTGGCCTCGTAATCCCTTGGGAACACTATGACCTCCACCGGTCCCAGAAGGTCTTCCAGCGTTATGAAGGCCATGAGCTGGTTGGTCCTGGTGGTCTTTACGGTCTTGCCTGCCACCAGTCCGCCGATGACAGCCCTGGAGCCGTCCTCCACCCCTGCCTCGTCCGTCTCCTCGTCCACGATGAACTGGGCGGAGGTGGCTGTTATGTTCCTCCTCCATGTATCCTCATAGTCATCCAGGGGATGGCCGCTGATGTAGACTCCCAGTATTTCCTTCTCAAAGGCAAGAAGCTCATCCTTTGAGTATTCCCCCACATCCGGAAATGTAATCTGGAATTCGTTTCTGTCTTCCTCACCCGCAATGTCGAAAAGGCTTAACTGTCCCTCAAACATGGATTTTTTCTCCCTGGCCTTCTCCTCCAGCATGGTGGGCGCCACTGCCATCTTCTGCCGTCTGGTTCCGGGCAGGGTATCCAGAGCGCCTGACTTGATGAAATTTTCCAGTGTTCTCTTGTTCACTTCCTTCATGCTCATGCGCCCCACGAAATCCTCCATGGAACGGAAGGGACCGTTTCTCTCCCTCTCTGCCAGGATTACCTCTGTCACAGGTTTGCCCACGCTCTTGATGGCGGACAGGCCGTAACGGATAGCGTCCCCTGACACGGAGAAGCCGCTCTCGCCCTCGTTGATATCCGGCGGCAGCACCGGAATGCCCATCATGCGGCGGCAGGTCAGCACATACTCTGAAAATTTACTTACATTGTCCATAACCGATGTCATGAGGGCCGCCATAAACTCCCTGGGGTAATAGTATTTCAGATAGGCTGTCTGGTAAGACACCACCGCGTAAGCCGCTGCGTGGGACTTGTTGAAAGCGTATTTTGCAAAGTCAATCATCTCGTCGTAGATGTGGTTTGCCGTCTTCTCGTCAATGCCGTTGTTCACACAGCCCTTAACCCCTTCCGACTGGTTGCCGTAGACAAAGTTCTGGCGTTCCTTCTCCATGACCGACGTTTTCTTCTTGCTCATGGCACGGCGCACCAGGTCGCTTCGTCCCATAGTATATCCGGCCAAATCACGCACAATCTGCATCACCTGCTCCTGGTACACGATACAGCCATAGGTAGGGCTTAATATGGGCTCCAGCTGGGGGCAGTCATAGGTGATGGAAGCCCTGTCGTTCTTTCCCTTCAGATATTTGGGTATAAAATCCATGGGGCCCGGACGGTACAGGGAGATACCTGCTATGATATCCTCCAGGTTCTCCGCCTTAAGCTCCTTCATGAAGCTCTTCATCCCCGCGCTTTCCAGCTGGAACACGCCCTCGGTCCTGCCTGTTCCGATGGATTCAAGCACCTTCTTATCGTCAAAATCAATGTGGTCAATGTCAATGGTTATGCCGTAGTCCTTTTCAGCCAGCCGCACCGCGTTCTGGATAACCGTCAGGGTCCGCAGCCCCAGAAAATCCATTTTGAGAAGTCCCAGCTCCTCGATGGTTGTCATGGTAAACTGGGTGGTGATGGTGCCGTCAGAGGCCCTGGACAGAGGCACAAACTCGTCAATGGACCGGCTGCCAATCACCACTCCGGCCGCATGCATGGAGGTATGCCTGGGCAGTCCCTCCAGACGCCTGGACATGTCGATGAGATAATGGACCTGTTCATCCTCATTGTATGCCTTCTTAAGATCCGGATTCATGGTCAGAGCCTTATCCAGCGTCATCCCCAGATCCCCCGGGATCATCTTGGCAATGGTGTCGCACAGGGAATAGGGCAAATCCAGCACACGCCCCACATCGCGGACAACACCCTTAGCAGCCAGGGTACCGAAGGTGACAATCTGCACCACCTGGTCCTTGCCGTATTTGCGCACCACGTAGTCAATTACCTCCTGGCGCCGCTCATAACAAAAGTCAATATCAATATCAGGCATGGACACGCGCTCCGGGTTCAGGAAACGCTCAAAGAGAAGATTATAACGCACCGGATCAATATTGGTGATTCCCAGTGTGTAGCTTACAATGCTTCCGGCAGCGGAACCCCGCCCAGGCCCCACGATAATGTCCTGGGAACGGGCATAGTTGATAAAATCCCACACTATCAGGAAATAATCCACGTATCCCATGGAGCGGATAACATCCAGCTCATAGTCCAGCCGGCTGCTCAGTGTGCCGTCATCATCCGGGTAACGGGTCTTAAAGCCCTCACGGCACAGATGGTTTAAGTAGCTCCAGGAGTCAAAGCCCTCAGGCACCTCATATTTCGGAAGCTTGGTGACCCCGAACTCAATCTCCACATTGCAGCGTTCCGCTATCATATGGGTATTTTCAATGGCCTCAGGCGCATAGGGGAACAGGGCCCGCATTTCCTCCTCGGACTTACAGTAGTACTGGCCCCCTTCGTAGCGCATCCTGTCCTCATCCGCCACCTTCTTGCCGGTCTGGATGCACAGAAGGATATCATGGGCCTTCTCATCCTCGGCATAGGTGTAATGGATATCGTTGGTGGCCACCAGCTTAAGGCCCGTATCCCTGCTCATGCGCATAAGGCCCTGGTTTACCAGCCTCTGGTCCGGCAGCCCGTGGTCCTGAAGCTCCAGGAAGAAGTTGTCCTTTCCGAATATGTCCACATACCTTTCGGATGCCCTGACCGCCTCCTCATACATTCCTCTGGTCAGGCAGCGCTGCACCTCCCCTGCCAGACAGGCGCTGAGGGCAATGATTCCCTCGCGGTAGGTCCGCAGCACCTCATAGTCCACTCTGGGTTTATAGTAAAATCCGTCCACAAACCCCTTGGACACAATTTTCATCAGGTTTTCATAACCCTTGTTGTTCTCTGCCAGCAGCACCAGGTGATAATACCGGTCCTCGCCGCTTACCGTTTCCCTGTCAAAGCGGGAGCCCGGGGCCACATAGACCTCACATCCCAGTATGGGCTTAATGCCGGCCTCCCTGGCAGCTTTATAAAAATCAATGACTCCATACATCACACCATGGTCCGTGACAGCCATGCTGTCCATGCCAAGCTCCTTTGCCCTGGCTGTCAGCTCCTTGATTTTACAGGAACCATCCAGAAGGCTGTATTCCGTATGGACGTGCAAATGGGTAAATGCCATTCCCTATTCTCTCCTTATCCTTGCGGTATCATTCGAGTAACAGTTTATCATAAATCCGGATAAAAGAAAAGAGAACCAGGCAAGTCCTGCCTGATTCCCATTATCTATCTCTCCAAACAAACGGACCGGTAGTTACTGGTTTTTCAGATACTTCTCAATTTCAGTTACAGCTGCTTCCTCATCCTTTCCGTCGGCTTCCACCAAAATGGATTCGCCTGCGGTCAGACAGAGAGTCATCATTCCCATGATGCTCTTGGCATTCACACGCTTTGCCTCTGCTTCCAGGTAAATCGCGCTTTCGTACTGACTGGCTACCTGCACGAGCATTGCTGCCGGTCTCGCCTCAAGTCCTGATGCCAATTCAACTGTAATCAATTTCTTTACCATAATAATCCTCCTCATTCCTTTGAATGGTGCACAGCCCCTGATACGTTCCAATGGTCATGTTCCAATCTGGCCGCATCCCGGCTGCCATTCAGGTGCCCGTACTGATTCGTACTTGATAAAACTATTGCAAACTTGATGTATTACGGTCTGGATACTGCTGCCGCAGTTCCTCAGCCACAAGGCTTAATTTCCTCAAACGGTGGTTCACGCCCGATTTACCCACAGGCGGTTCCAGGGCCTCCCCCAATTCCTTTAAGGTCGCCTCCGGCCGTTCCAGCCGTATACGGGCCATCTCCTGAAGGCTCTCAGGCAGACCCGAAAGACCGGCAACAGACTGGATGAAACGGATGTCCTCTATCTGTTTTACCGCAGCTGACACGGTCTTATTGATATTGGCAGTCTCGCAGTTGACCTGGCGGTTTACGCTGCCCCTCATCTCCTTGACAATGCGGATATTCTCCAGCTCCATAAGGGATACCGGAGCCTCCATCACGTTAAGGATGTCCACAATCTGACTGCCCTCCTTGATATAGACCACATAGTACTTTTTCCTCGGCACTATCTTGGCCTCGATATCAAAGGTAGCAATGATGTTTTTAAGCTGTTCCGCCTTCGGCTCGGTGGGACACACGATTTCAAAGTGGTAGAACTTCTCCGGGGCGCTGATGGAACCGGCCGCCAGGAAGGCGCCACGTATGAAAGCCCGTCTGCAGCAGGCATTCTGAAGAACTACATTCCGAATCAGGGAAAGTTTTTCAACAATTTCACCCTGGGAATTAATAAGCTTCACTGCCTGCAGGACCTTGAGGGCTTCCTCATGTTCTCTGACTGCTACGATGTATGTCCTGCTCCGCACGTGATTCATTCCACTGCGAATCGAGACATCCGTTCTTATATTAAATGTTTTTTTCAATAATGTAAAGTACTTTCTTGCAACTGCCACATTTTCCGTATGGATTTCAATCCAAAAACGGTCTGAGGCCGATATCTTTACCCTGCCGCACAGACTCAGGATAGCTGCTGTTTCTGCTATCTGGCAGTGGCGAGCCCCGGGCATCTGCCTGGACAGCTCGTCTTTTACGTTGGAAGAAAATGACATGTCCGCTACTTCCTTTTATTGTCTTTGTCGATGTCCCTGTGTTCTATTTTGATGCCGTATTCGGCCTTGGCGGTCAGGTGGCCGCAAAGGGCCCTGGCAACCGTCACGGAGCGGTGCTTGCCTCCGGTGCATCCCACCGCCACCACCAGCTGGTTCTTTCCTTCATTGATATAATTAGGCAGGAGGAAATCCATCATATCATAGAGCTTGTCCAAAAACTGCGCGCAGGTGCCTCCCTGCATCACATAATCCCGGACAGACTGATCCTCCCCTGTCAGCTGGCGCAGTTCCTCCACATAGTAGGGATTAGGCAGAAAACGCACGTCGAAAACCAGGTCCGCATCCTCCGGAATCCCATACTTAAAGCCAAAGGAGAGGACTGTGACGAACATGTTGCAGTACTCCTGGTGTTTGAGGAATATTTTCTCCAGTTCCTGCCGCAGCTCCCTGGTAAGAAGCTTGCTGGTGTCAATGATGAAATCCGCATCTTTCTTGAGAAAGGCCAGCTTGACCCTCTCCTTTTCAATTCCTTTGTCCAGCCTGCCTGTCCCGGCCAGGGGATGGCTGCGGCGGGTTTCCTTGTACCGCTTAATCAGGACCCCGTCATTGGCATCCAGGAACAGAATCTGGTAATCCATCCCCAGTTCCTTCCATCCCCTGAAAATAGCATCCAGCTGGCTCAGTTCCTCGCCGCTGCGGATGTCTATGCCCAGGGCGGCCTGGCTGATGTCACTGCCGGCCGCTGCCAGCTGGGCAAATTTATCCACCAGAGATATGGGCAGGTTATCCACACAGTAAAAGCCCAAATCCTCCAGCATTTTCAGTGCAATTGTCTTGCCTGCCCCGGACATTCCGGTTACAATCACAAGCTTCATCCATCCTCCTCAGTTACGTAAGATTAGCATTTCAAATCAGAATTCCCCCCAGCGCTTCACTTCCATCTCAAGCTCCACGCCGGATTGTTCCATCACCGTCTTTCTGATATGACCACAAAGGGCCATGACATCGGACGCAGTGGCGTTTCCGCCGTTGATCACAAAACCGCAGTGCTTCTCCGATACCCTGGCACCGCCCATGCCGTATCCCCTGAGACCGGCATCCTCTATGAGCCTGCCAGCAAAATATCCCTGAGGACGTTTAAAGGTGCTGCCTGCGCTGGGATATTCCAAAGGCTGTTTCTCCCTCCGTCTGGCCGCCAGTTCCTTCATCCGGGCCTCAATGGCCGCCCGGTCCCCCGGTTCCAGCTGAAAGGATGCCTCCAGAACCGTATATCCCCTGTCGGGGATACAGCTGGTGCGGTATCCCAGTTTCAGTTCATCCCGGGAAAGCTCCAGCACCTCTCCCTCATTTGTCATGACCCTGGCTGATTTGAGGATATTCTTTATCTCAGATCCATAGGCCCCCGCGTTCATCACCAGGGCACCGCCGACGCTGCCGGGTATGCCTGCGGCAAATTCCATACCGGTCAGACCGTGTTCCAGGGCCACGCGGGCCACACGGGCCAGCAGTTCACCTGCCCCCGCACGTATAAGGTTTCCCTCTGCCCCGGCATAGCACCAGTTTCCTTCCATCGCAATGACCACGCCCTCGATTCCCCTGTCGCTGACCAGGAGATTGCTGCCATTTCCCAGCACTCTCCAGGAAATACCGTGTTCTCTGCACAGGCAGATAACCTTTCCCAGCTCCTCTTCATTGCCGGGGCACACATAGGCTTCAGCCGGCCCCCCGATGCGGAAGGTGGTGTGGCTGCTCATGGGTTCCATGAAACGGCACGCCGCCCCTTCTGATACAAGCACCTCTTTCAACATATGTTCCAGATTCAAAATACATTCCTCGCTTAAGACTTAATTTTCCTGGCCCTTTCCAAGATTGGCCTGTACCCGGTTGTAAAGCTCCTGGGCTGCATTGTAGCCCATCTTCTTCTGGCGGTAGTTGACAGCCGCGGACTCCACGATAATGGCCAGATTACGTCCCGGACGGATGGGGATGGTGTGGCAGACCACCTGGTTGCCCAAAAATTCCGTGTACTGGTCTTCCAGGCCCAATCTGTCGTACTCCTTATCCTTGCTCCAGTCCTCCAGCTTGATGACCATGTCAATGGACTGGGTATCCTTAACGCTCTCCACACCGAACAGGGTCTTTACATCGATGATACCGATGCCGCGCAGTTCGATAAAATGCTTGGTGATGTCAGGAGCGCTTCCAATCAGGGTGTCATCGCTGACCCGGCGTATCTCCACCACGTCATCCGTCACCAGACGGTGTCCCCGCTTAATCAGTTCCAGGGCAGCCTCGCTCTTGCCGATGCCGCTCTCGCCCATAATCAGCACGCCCTCGCCGAATACGTCAATCAGAACGCCGTGGATACTGATACAGGGAGCCAGCTTCACGTTAAGCCAGCGGATGATTTCTGCCATCAGGGCAGAGGTGGTCTTATCAGACACAAGGCAGGGAACGCCATAGTAATTACAGAATTCCAAAAGGTCTTCATCCGGCTCCTGGTCGCGGCTGAACACCAGACAGGGAATCTGGCTGGATGTGAGCTTATCGTACATCCGGCGCTTCTGCTCCTGGTCCATGGTATTAATATATGCCTGCTCTACGTATCCGATGATTTGAACCCGCTCCCTGTCAAAATGGTCAAAGAAACCCGTGAGCTGCAGGGCCGGACGGTTCACGTCCGGATGGGTCAGCACAATCTTGTCCGTGTCAATCTCCGGCGTGGTGTTTTTAAGCTTCATTTTTACGATTAATTCCGATATAGTTACTCCATGCATGATAATACCCCCTTGACCTGGTTTTACTTCTCGTTTAACTTCTATCATACTATCATAATTTGATTCGGTTGTCATGTATTTTTATCATTGTGTTTCCAGATTCTGGGGAGCCATTTCAATCCCGTCATCCGGGTTTATGGCGGCCCCGGTTTCAGTCCCGTCCGGCCGCGGATGGAAGTAGCGGTACACGGATTCGGCCGACCTGCGGTTCATCTGGGGCGTCTGCTCCAGGTCTTCCACTGAGGCGCTCCTCACCGCCTCTATATCCTTAAAGCGGCGCATGAGGGCCTTTCTCCTGGCCGGCCCGATACCGGGAATATCGTCCAGTATGGATTTTACCTGGCCCTTTCCCCTGAGGCTTCTGTGGTATTCGATGGCAAAACGGTGCGCCTCATCCTGAATCCTGGTGATGAGCCTGAACCCTTCGGAGTGCCGGTCAATGGGCACCTCCACATTGTTATAATAGAGTCCCCTGGTTCTGTGATTATTATCCTTCACCATACCGCACACCGGAATGGAAAGCCCCAGCTTGCCAAGGACTTCCAGGGCTATATTCACCTGGCCCCTGCCGCCGTCCATCATGATAAGGTCAGGAAATCTGGTAAAACTTCCCAGGCTCAAATCGGCTCCCTTTTCCTTCAGTTCCTCCGTTTCCCTCATGCCATGGGAAAACCTGCGTGTCAGCACCTCTTCCATGGACGCGTAGTCGTTGGGGCCCCGGACCGTCTTGATGCGGAATTTTCTGTAATCGCTGCGCTTGGGCCTGCCGTCCTCGTATACCACCATGGAGCCCACAGACTCCACTCCGCTGGTGTTGGAGATATCATATGCCTCCATGCGCCGGATTCCTCCAATGCCAATGAGCTCTCCAATCTGGTTCATTGCCCCGATGGTGCGAAGCTCCTCTTTCTTAATCCGCTCCTTATCCTGGGACAGCACAAGAGCGGCATTCCTGGCCGCCAGCTCCACCAGACGTTCCTTCTCTCCCTTTTTTGGAACCACCAGCCTTACCTTCTGCCCCCGTTTGGCGGACAGCCACTGGCTGATGACCTCCTCATCCCCCAGGGGGTGCTGGAGCCACAGTTCCCTTGGAATAAAAGGAGTGCCCGCATAAAACTGCTTTACAAAGCTGTCCAGAATCTCGCCCTCATTTTCCGCCGTTGCAGCCGATATATGGAAATGGTCCCTGCCGATCAGTTTGCCCTCGCGGATAAAGAACACCTGTACCACCGCGTCCCTCTCATCCCTGGCCATAGCCACGATATCCCGGTCCTCCATGCCGCTGCTGGTTATCTTCTGCTTCTGCGCCACCTGCTTCACGCTGTTTAACAGCTCCCGGTACTCAATGGCCCGCTCAAACTCCAGGCTGTCGGAGGCCGTCTGCATCTTTTCCTGGAGACTCTTTATGAGAGGGTCGTATCTGCCGTTTAAAAAGTCCAGGGCCTGACTGAAGTTGGACTGGTATTCCTCCCTGGAAATATATCCCTGGCAGGGGGCGTCACACTGCTTGATATGGTAATTGAGACATGGACGCTCCTTTCCCGTATCCTTTGGCAGGTTCCGGCTGCAGGTCCTGATGCGGTATAATTTGTGTATCAAATCCAGCGTATCCTTCACGGCCCCCGCGCTGGTATAGGGGCCAAAGTAACGGCTCCTGCCGTCCTTCTTCATATCCCTGGCAAACAAAAGGCGCGGAAAATCCTCCCCCATGGTTGCCTTGATATAGGGATAGCTTTTGTCATCCTTTAACATGGTGTTGTACCGCGGCCTGTGCTCCTTAATCAGGTTGCACTCCAGCACCAGGGCTTCCAGCTCGGAATCCGTCAGGATATATTCAAACCACGCAATGTGGGACACCATCTGTTCAATTTTAGCCGTCTTATTCCTGCTGCTCTGAAAATACTGCCTGACCCGGTTCTTAAGACTGATGGCCTTGCCCACGTATATGATCTCATCTCTGTCATTGTGCATAAGATAAACCCCCGGACTGGCCGGGAGTATCTTCAGTTCTTCCTCTAAATCGAACAATGCCTGTCACCATCCTTTTCATATGGCTTTATGTTCCGCCGTTTTACCGGGCGGTGCTTTACCGGGCTATTCGCTCGTCCTCTTTTGCCGCTTCCTCCGGAGTCAGCAGCCCGCCGTAGTGATAGCTGACACCTGCATCCCAGAGAATCCACTGGTCATAGCCGGCATCGTAGACAGCCTGAATCTGCTGCCTCACCTGTTCGTCGCCATATCTAATATAATGTTCCAGATAGGACGCCGTAAAGTCCTGAAGCCACGGCCTTACCACTGCCTGAGGCGTGTCATCCTTCGCGGATGCGGCCAGAAGCTCCCTGGAACCATTCAATGCATTTAATATTGTATCATAAGGCTGGGTATCTGGATACTCTATTCCAAAATTTCCCGGCCCATAGTGGGATGGATAAATCATGGGACATATATAATCCAGATGCTCCGCCATGTCCTCGTATTCCTGGCCTACGGCAGCCGCGTCCTCTTCGCTGCGCATGATGGCGCCGAATACGTCAGCCGACACAAAGAGTCCTTCCTTTGCCAGCTCATCATACGCATAGCTTATGAATTCCGTAATTGCCTGGGTCTTATTACGCCCCTGGGTATCCCCATCGTCAAACACAACGTCATTCATGGTCCTGTCCACGGCAAATCGGATGTAATCGAACTGAATTTCGTCAAATCCCACCTCGCCTGCCTTTTTCCCCACCTCGACCAGATAATCCCAGACTTCCTTCTTATAGGGATTTACCCATGCGAGGCCCTTATTATCCCGGTAAATTTTGTCATCCGCCACATGAAGGCTCCATTCGGGCTTCTGTTCCGCAAGATAGGGGTCCCTGAAGGCCACCACCCTGGCTATGGTATAGATTCCGTGCTCCTTAAGCTTTGCCATAAGAGCCGGCATGTCCCGGATAAAAACATGGCAGGCCCCTATCTCATTTACCGTAGGGGAATCCATGGCATAGGTAATCCTTCCTTGGTCGTCCTTTACATCAATGACCACTGCATTGAGCTCCGTCCTGTCGAGCTCCTCAATGATTTTATCCATCATATCGCCGGTTCCGGCCACATAGGCGGACACATAGATACCCTTAACCTTTACCGGGTTCCTGGGGGGATATGAGGAAATGGTAATGACCTCCGAATCAACCGCCTCCGCCTCCTGGGTCTCCTGCCCGGACTGTGCCTCTGCTTCCTCAGGCCGCGCGGCTTCCTTCTGGGACCTGGTTATCTCCTTTGCCGGTTCATACCGGGAACATCCTGTCAATGCAAGAATTAATATGCCTGCTGCTATCCACCTTTTCATACGTAACCTCTGTCTTTCCCAATTATCTTATGATTCCTGGAAATTCCCATTTCCATTCTTAATCTATATCAAAAAGGCAAATGCCTGTAAGTTCAGTGAATCAGACATAAACATCCGTTCGTTCCCACTATAATACCATATTCTTCCTGTTTTGTATATAAAATATGACTTTTTTGTTACAATTTCATTAATTTCTCCCACTTCTTGTAAATACCAATGTCTGCCTTCAGCTGCACAGAACGCCCGGGCAACGGCTGTATGCCATTGTCCGGGCGTGCGCCGGGCCGGCCTGGGGCCGGAACCCATATTTTTATAAACCCATAATCCTCTAAATCCATGTTTTATAAATCAAATATGATTATGCCTCTGCCAGGTGTTTCTGAAGGGCAGCTCTTACAGCACCCCTGCCTGCTGTCATTTCAGCGAAAATGCTCTCCACATATTCGCCCAGCCCTGCCTCATACAGGTCCACTCCGAATATCTTGGCATCGCTTAAAATAGGCTGAAGCACCTCGTGTACATTACAAGGCTCCCCTACCCTCACACCCTGCAGCTTCTCAGCCAGGCCCTCATACATTGGGTCAGGGCTCACGGTGAAGGTATTGCCCTCATCGTCTACCCCTAACAGGTAACGGCACCAGCCTGCCTGAACCATAGGTATGAACTTAAGGGACTTCACATCCAGCTCAGGCCTTGCCATATACTCCTTGATGGTTTCACCGAAACGGATGGACAGCTTCTGGGAGGTATCGCATGCAATTCTCTGGGGCGTATCAGGCATAAATGGATTGGGAACTCGAATCTGTAATACCTCGTCAATAAATTTCTTAGGAGAAAGTATGCCGGGATCCGTAACCACAGGAAGTCCTTCTTTATAACCGATTATTTCCACCAGCTTCACCAGGTCTGCATCCTTCATCTCCTCGCTGATCTTGGTGTAGCCCAGGAGACAGCCGTATACGGCCAGGGTGGTGTGAAGGGGGTTCAGGCAGGTGCACACCTTCATGCGCTCCACCTTTTCAACGGTATCCCTGGCGGTAAACATGACGCCTGCCTTTTCAAGCAGGGGACGTCCGTTGGGGAATGCGTCCTCAATAACCAGATACTCAGCCTCCTCTGCATTTACAAAAGGAGCCACATATGTGTTCTTGCTGGTGACAATGCTCTCTGTATCTGTGAAGCCGGCCTCCTCCAGCATTTTCTTTACGCTGTCATCCGGACGTGGGGTGATTTTGTCAATCATGCTCCAGGGGAAGGAAACATGAGCCGGATTCTCAATATACGCCAGGAATCCCTTGTCAGCCTTGCCGTTCTCTGTCCATGCCTTTGCATAAGCGTCCACAGCCGCGTACAGCTTATCGCCGTTGTGGGAACAGTTATCCATGCTTACCAGCGCCAGCGGGGCCGCCCCATGGGTATATCTCCAGTAACACAGGGCTGCCAGCTTGCCGATATAACTGTCTGCCTGTTCCGGGCCAGCCTCAAAGTCAGCCTTTACGTCCGGGCGGAAGGAACCGTCTGCCGAAGTGATGCTGTAACCTTTTTCCGTAATCGTGAAGCTGACCATCTGCAGCGTCTTGCTGGCAAAGATATCCTTTAAACGGTTCCAGTCGGCCTCATCATGGCGGTCCACGGTCAGGGATTGTGCAAGGCTTCCAATCACGGTCTTTTCAATGGTACCGTTGGCCTTCAGTGTGACCAGGAGGCTTAAGTCATCCTGAGGCCTGTATGCCTTCTTGATGATTTCATAGTCATAACCTTCCGCCACAATGATGCCGGTCTTTTCAACACCATCGTTCAGCAGCTTCTGCTGACACGCTGCCGGAAATGCGCGGAAGATATTGCCTGCTCCGAAATGCACCCACTGCGGACACTCCCTGGTAGCTGCCTTCATCGCTTCCCTGTCAAATTTTGGAAGTTCTATTCCTGCTGCTTCCCACTCTTCCTTATTCCTCAGTTCACTGTCTAATAAATGCATAACCTTTCCCTCCTGTGCTCGTTGATTTCATGATTTAATATTACCACCCCGCGGGCGAATAATCCATATCCCTTTTTGTTTAATACATTGCAAAACTTGCTGTCAGCATCCCTGTGATTTGTTAAAAACAATGGAGCCTGCTTTTATTGCAATAAAAAAGACCAGCAACCGTGCCGGTCTCTCCTCATAACTGCTGAACTTCAAAAAATACTGCTTCGTCACTGCATCACCGCTGATACTGTATCACCGCTGATACATTGGAATTCTCTGTCCGGTCGAACAATTCATCCCCGTCAGCCGCCATTGCGTTCACCAAAATCAGCATTGCTGCCAGCATGGCCCATGCAAAGCCGCCCAGTACCTTCCTGACTTTCATTCTACTCTGCCTCCTGGATTCATAAGCCTGATAACTGAAGATTACACGCTTAGTTTCACTCCGTTATCCCATTATACAAACTTTTATGAAAAAAGCAAGTCCTTTTCCCCTTACACTGTCTTACATTTTCCTTAAAAGCCCTGTATTTCAACGGACTTTCCTGTTTTAGAATTTTTTTCCATAAGGGGGAAATACTCTGATTCCAGCGTTCTTTAGATAGATTCTAAGGAAAATGCAGGGCAATGGGGCAATGGATTCTGTCCGCCTGACATACGTCCGTTCCCTCTCCCCTTACGGCTAAAATAAAATTTTTCACCTTTTTTGTAGGCAAATTCTGTATATCCGGAAAATGAGCCATTTTTTTGGTAAACTAAAATTACCTTATTTTTCTATTTATATAATATACACGTAAGAAAAGAGGATACACCGTGATTACATATGAACCTTTTTGGAACACGCTCAAGAATTCTGATGAATCCACCTACACCTTAATCTATAATCATAACCTGTCAAGCTCCACCATAGACAGGCTCCGGAAGAACAAGCCCTTAAGCACCACGACGCTCAATGACCTCTGCCGCATCCTGGACTGCGACATCAATGACATCATATCCTATAAACGTTCTGAAAACGACCAGTTTTTATAGAAGTCAGCAACTGTTATCAGGAGGCAGACGGGCGGATCGGCCGCCGTACCAACGGTTATAAGGCCCGGGCCGGGCGCCGGGCTGTCTAAGCTATGAAATTGGCGAGGAGGAATCCGGCGTTGCAGCCTGGATTAAGCGGTGGGAAAGCGAGGAAGGCCTTGAAATAGGGCGGCCGCAATCCCGCTGGCTTTAGCCCACATCATTTTCGGAGGCAAGCCCACGCCTGAAAAAATACCTTATTACACAACAGGGCTGGCCAGCTCCTTGCCCTTCTTGAAATTTATAAATTCCTCAGGGGACAAAAAAACCTCGCTGTATCCCAGTTCATGGCACAATCTGGCGGCTCCGGGCTGCTCCAGATATGCCTGCTCCAGCATATTCTTCTGTCCAAATACAGCCCTGGTATCCCCGTCCAGAAGTACATTCCCCTTTGCAAATACAATAGCCCGCTCAAACGTTTCCGCCACAAAATCCATATCATGGAGAATGGAAATAACAATTTTGTGTTCCCTGTTAAGCGCCTTCATAATGGCCTTAATCCTCTCCTTGCCCATATAATCCTGGGCAATAGTGGGTTCATCAAATATGACCGCATCCGTGTCCATGGCTATAATTGCTGCAATGGATACCATTTTTCTGTCGGAGAGTCCCAGGTCATAGGGATTTACCTTTTCGGTTCCCTCCAGTCCCACCATGGCTAACGCCTTTTGGGCTGATGCTTCCGCGGCCTGTCTGTCCATGCCAATCTGCAGGGGCCCGAACATCACCTCATCCATTACCGTATTCTTAAATATCTGGTCATTGGGATTCTGAAACACCAGTCCAATGTCCTTTGCCAACTGAGCTGCCGTAAAACCCGACAGGTCCTGGCCATTAAACAGAATGTTCCCCTGTGTAGGCCGCAAAAGTCCCTTTAACAGTTTAACAAAGGTAGTCTTTCCAGCCCCATTCTGCCCGATGATGGCAGTAGGGCGCTCGTCAATAACAAGATTGATTCCTTTTAGGATTTCTTCCTTTTCCGTATATGAAAAATGCAGCCCCTTTATGTCAATCTGGTTCATACCGTCCCCTCCTGTCCGTATGTAAGAAGCGCGCCTGCCTCTTCCAGGGTAACCGGATATTGGCCCTTCTCTTTTGTCTTTATTCCAAGTTCCCGGCATATCCTTGTATAGGAAGGCGCGATTACACCATGTTCCTTTAAATCATTCCTGGAAAATATAGCTCCGGGTGCATCAAAATCCACCAGTTTTCCGTCATCCAGCAGCATGACCCGATCGCTGTAGGCTGCAATTTTCTCCATCTTGTGTTCTGCCATAATGATAGTGATTCCCTGCCGGCTCAGTCTCTGAACCGCTCGGAACACCTCCTCGCTTCCCTGCGGGTCCAGCTGCGAGGTTGGTTCATCCAATATGATAACCTCAGGCTCCATGGCAATGATGCTGGCAATGGCCATCCTCTGCATCTGTCCCCCCGAAAGGTCAAAGGGCGCCCTGTCTTTAAACCGGACAATATCCAGTTCCTCAAGGCTTCTGTCAATGCGCCGTATCATCTCATCCCTTGGTATGCCGAAATTCTCCAGACCAAATGCAATTTCCTCATAGACAGTCAGTTTGGAACCCGTCACCTGGTTAAATGGATTCTGGAACACGATTCCCACCTTCCGGCATAAGTCATCCACCTCCACATGCCTGACCTCGATGTCATCCACAAAGACCTTCCCTCCGTATGCACCCCTATAAAAGTTGGGAACCAGTCCTGTGAGGGCCTGGCAAAAAGTACTCTTACCCGAGCCATTCCTTCCTATAATACCTATGAACTCACCCGCATGGATTTCACAATTGATTCCGTCCAGGGCAAGGCGGTCTGTGTGGGGATACCTGTATTTCAGATTTGTTACTTTTATCTCAGCCATGTCATAATCCTCCAACCAATTGCTCCCACAATACCAAGAATCAGAAATCCCTGAATCACCTTGTCCAGTGTGGTCGTATGCTGTTCATTAAGAAATGTCTTCCTGTTTTTTGCATTAAATCCACGCACCTCAAGCGCAATGGCCCGCTCCTTTGTATCTATAAAAGAGCTCATAATAACTGGTGAAATCAGAGGAAGAAATGCCTTCATCCTCACCAGAAGGTTCCCCTCTGTTTCCATTCCCCTACTTTTCTGGGCATCCGTAATGGTTGCCATTTTTTCCGTCATCTGCGGAATCAATTGGAACAAGGAAATAAACACATATCCAAATCTGGGCGAAAATCCTCTGCGCACAAAGTTCTCAATCATGTCGGACGGTTTGGTGCAAAGTACCAGTACGCAGAAGCAAAGGATGATATTAAACACATTAATGGCGATATCCAGAGCAAACATAAGACCTTCTTTATAGAAGGTAAGCCCCCAGATGCCAAAGAGCGCTGTTTCGTTCCCAGCCCGGAACAATCCCTGAATCAGCAGCACGGTGAGTACCACAAAACCAGACACACCTAAGATAGGTATGGTTTTTCGGATTACACCGGAACCAAACAGCAGCAATGCGCTTAAGAGGATGAATCCCGTGCTGGCCATATGATTCCCCATGAAAATCGGGATGAAAACAGCGGACAGAACATACAGAATCTTGCTTTCAGGCGAAAGCCTGTTTAAAAAAGAGTTCTTTTCCTCATATAAACTTATACTTTTCATTCATCTTCTCCTTAGTCCAGACTTTCTATTTTGCTGTTGCTCTGATACAGGGACAGAATGCTTTTTGGAAATCCTCTATAGAGTCCCGCCACCAGCAAAAGCACCACGATTTTGTCCGGAAGGTCCACCACGATTTCATCCGCCGTGGATGCAATCCAGGCTGGAAGCCCCTGAGACAAGGCTCCTGCATATACAATGTCTCCCCACAGATTACCTGTTGTTCCTCCCCAAAACATCATGTTCAGGGGGGTGGATACGATAACAGCAGCCAGGCCTGCCAGAACACCGGTTAAGATAGTCCCCCTCAGGTTTTTCATCCGACCATAATACGACATCAGTCCCACCACAATTCCAAGGGCCGCCTGTGAAAGGGCATATACTGTAGATATGGGGTCCATGGTAAGGCCATATATCAGATTGTTGGCAGCTCCTGCAATCGCCCCCACAACCGGACCGGCAAGACAGGCTGCAAGGCAGGTTCCAATGGAGTCCAGCCAAAGCGGCAGTTTCAATACGCCGGCAAACAGCTTACCGATATAATTAATCCCCACTGCAGCAGGTATCAGTACCAGCGCGGCCGTATTAAATTTCAGGGACCAGGGGCTGTTATAATTTTTTTCTTTCATCTTCCCGCCTCCTGTTCACGGACTTTTTCTTCCATGCGCACAATCGTTTCCAGGGCCAGAAGGATTTCATTCTTTTCTCCCTCTGCCGCCTGGTAAATGCCCTCCACGTATCCATTGATTTCCTCCTCAAGATTCCCCTCGAACAGGCTGACCGTATTCAGGACGGACGCTGTCTTGACGCCTCTTAACGCGCCTATGGTGAACAGCGCCGCAGTCTCCATATCCGCACCTAATATTCCTTTTTCATGCCAGTAGGCGTCAATCTCATCCTCCCGGTCCGTATAAAAGCTGTCATGGCTTCTGCATTTACCTATACGAAAGGGAAAATGGAATGTTTTCGCTGTCTCAACCATGCACATAAGAAGCTCCGTATCAGGCACCGCCGGATACTGCTCCTCTACATAGGATCTGGAAGCGCCGTCATCCCGGACAGCCCCATGAATCAGAAGCAGGTCTCCCATATGTATATCCTTCTGCAAAGCGCCGCAGCTTCCAATCCGTATCATATTTTTTACGCCTATGTGATGCAGTTCCTCCACCGCGATTCCCGTGGACGCCCCGCCCATTCCCGTGGAAACGGCCATGACCCGGACCCCCTTATAGATACCGCTGACGCTTTTATGCTCCCTGTTAAATGCAATCTCCTTAACATCCTCCAGAAATCCCTTAATCCGTTCTACCCTTGCAGGGTCTCCGGGAAGGATTGCGTAGGCTGCGCCATCCTGCCTGCTGCATCTGATATGCGGCTGTAAACTATCCATACTGTTCCTCCTAATTTCTTTCTCTGTTCAGGGCATCGTAATCCTTTATGGCAATATTCCCCTTATTCAGTTCAATAAGGCCCTGTTCCTTCAGTTGTTTTAAAATGCGATTCACACTTCGCTGGGTCACTGCCATCTTCTGGCTCAGTATTTCAGATGAGACCACGAAGCGCAGTTTACCGTCTGTTCCCGCATTGCCTACCAGGTACTGGCAGATTCTCTGCTTCAGCGTATAAAGGGTGTTCTGCCCCATATTCGCACACATCCGGTAAGAATTGCTGCACAGGGTCCGAATCATATATTCATTGAAGTTATTGTCCATGCGAATCCATTTGACAAAATAGGTCCGGTCCAGCTCCAGCATGGTCACATCACCCCTGGCCTCCACACGGCTTATATAGCCAACCTGGGAAAACAGTTCCAACTCTCCTATGTAATCCCCTTTTGTGTAGGTACACAAAAGATACTTCTTACCGTGTTCAGATTCCACATAGATATCCGCATAGCCAGAGGCTACAATATAAAATGTATTGTATATCTCACCCTGTTTCAGCACGAACCGGCTATCCTTGTATTTCCTTACTTTAAAATTCCGCAGGATCTCATAAGGACACTGCCGCAGAAGCTGGAACAGCACTTTATCTTTTTCCACAAGTTCCAGTAACTTCAATAAATTTTCATCCATTTTTGTATTCCTTTCGGCCGGTCATGGAATTATTATATATGAAAAGCAGGAATAAAGTATAGGATTTATGTCTCCTAACTCCTTCTTCCTGCCAGTCTTTTTATAAATGCAGATGCAATCATTGGACAAATGTCCTTTTGCATTTTCCCTTATTCATATATAAAACCATTCAGTCCATAGACAATCCCATTTCCGGAACAATCTCCTTCCATCCGCATGCCCGGGTGGGAACCATATACCCTTGTGGTAAAGACCTCCCGGCCTTCGTTTACAAATATTTCCAGCGAAGTGGTGTCTGAAAAAATATGCAAATCCGTAAGCCTCTCCAGCGGGACGCTCCGTCTGGTCCTGCCGCTTCCGCAGGTTCCCATATCCAGGGTCAGCAAACCATTTTCATAGGATAACGTCACATCTCCCCTGACAGTCAGGCACATGTCATGACAGGTCACAAAGGATATGCGTCCTTCAAACACAAGCCCTGGCTCCACGCCCTTGTCAAGTTCCTCAAAATCGTAATCCCTTCTGTCCCTGCGAAGCTCCCTCATCTCCTCCAGAGGCTGCTGCAAAAGGCGTCCTTCCCTCATATGGAGCTGCCGCGGCATGGTAAGGGCATGCTGCCATCCGGCGTTCACCGTCGGATTGGTGTAATCCGCATCCGGAATCCCCATCCAGCCTATGAGAATGCGCCGCCCCTTTTCATCCAGAAAGGTCTGAGGCGCATAGAAGTCAAATCCCCTGTCCACCATTCCAGGCAGCTGGGATTTCAGCTTGCAGGTATTTTCCCTGAAATCATAGTCCAGGCAGAAAACCGTACACTGATGCACATTCTGATACTCTGTTCCCATTGGCTTCACGCCCTGAGGGCAGCAGACCAGACAGAGCTGTCCGTCCAGGCAGAACAAATCCGGGCATTCCCACATATAGCCAAAGGTTTTGTCCGTAGTGATTCTATTAAAATACCCCCATTTTTTTAAATCCATTGACCGGTACAGGAGGACCATTCCCTTGCTGTGCACATCCCTTGCCCCCAGTACCATATAATAAAACTCCCCTTCTTTATACACTTTAGGGTCCCTTATGTGGCAGCTCATGTCATCCGGATAATCTCCGTGATTCATCACCAGTTCCTTGGCAGAAAAATGATACCCATCCTGGCTGGTAAAATGAATGGTGTTGCTCACCCGGCCGCCCATGATATAATCGTAATCATCCCGGTCAAACAGCTTCACATTGCCTGTGTAAAAATAGTGGATGGTTTTGTCCTCCACATAAGCTGAACCGGAATATACGCCATGGGCGTCCATGTCCTGATCCGGAAAAAGCACCGGCTCCTCCTGTTTATAATGGATGAAATCCCGGGTGGTATAGTGACCCCAGAGCTTAATCTCCCCTGTAGGCTCAAAGGGTGTATACTGATAATAAATATGGTACAGTCCCTGAAACTGGCAGAGGCCATTGGGGTCGTTCAGCCAGCCGGTTTCAGGCATCAGGTGGTAGGCCAGACGGCTGTCATCCGCCTTGACCATTTCCCTGTACTCCCTGTTTTCCCGGTACCATGCCTCATAGTCCTCCCTTCGGACCTTTTCATATTTTTTCAAGCTGCTTCCTCCTTACCGTCACCATGTGTTTACGCTGTCTTCATAGCCTCTGCCACCGCCATGCTTATTCTGTCTTCACTGCCTTTACCGCCACATTTTTGGCATCTGCCTGTTCACCAGGATATACGGTCACATCCAGATTTCCTCCCTCAGGCAGAATCATCATAGTCTGCGGATTCATTCCCTTTTCCCGAATCAGATCCAGGTCAGCGGCAATAAGCTTATCGCCCTTCTTCACCTTATCACCCTGGGACACAAATGCCTCAAACCCCTGCCCGTCCAGCTGTACCGTATTGATTCCGATATGGATGAGCACCTCCACACCTGTCTCAGATGTGATTCCCACCGCATGCTTTGTGGGAAACAGCAGGCTTATGGTACCGTCGCACGGCGCACATACCATGCCCTCCGCGGGATTGATGGCCACGCCGCTCCCCAGGGCCTTGGATGCAAACACCTCATCTGCGGACTGCCCCACATCCAGGATCTGGCCTTTCATGGGAACGTAAAGCTGGGTGACGATTTCCCGTGGCATTTCCATTTCCGAAGCCTCTTCTATTTCCCCGGCCCTGCTTCCCGTCCTTTTCTCCGTTCCGTCCTGCTGGTCAAGAGCAAACCTTTTCCAGAACACCATGGTAAGGGCAAAGGAAACGCCCATGGACAAAATGATTCCAATGGCAAAATTCATATAGTGGTCAGGCTTCATGGAGATAAAGCCCGGAAGTCCTGCTGCGCCCAATGCCTGCGCCAGTGTCTTGGTGGCCGCCAGATAGGCGCTTCCTGCCGCCGAACCAGCCATGGCTGCGTAAAATGGATACTTCAGTTTCAGTGTCACACCGAACATGGCTGGTTCCGTAATTCCCAACAGGGCAGAAATGCCGGACGCGGAGCAGATGGATTTCATCTTGTCATTCTTTGTCATGAGAAGCACTGCCAGGACCGCGGCGCCCTGGGCCACATTATTCATGCTTGCAGTTGAAAAAATGAAGCTGCCGCCTGTATGGGCGCTGTCAGCCAGCAGCTGTGTCTCAATGGCAATAAAGCTGTGGTGCATGCCGGTCATGGTAATAGGAGCGTATGCAAATCCAAAGAGAGCTCCGCCCACAGGCCCCAATGTATTGTACAGCCATGTGATGCCTGCGGCCAGCAGATTACCGGCTTCCCGCAGCACAGGTCCCACAAAGATAAAGGTCAGGAAAGAGGTCACCAGGATGGATAAAAGGGGTGTTGTCAGGTTATCCAGCCAGGATGGCGTTACCTTACGAAGCCGTTTTTCAATATTGGCAAGAATCCATGAAACAGCCAGAACAGGAAGGACTGTTCCCTGATATCCGATGGCGGCTATCTGAAAACCAAAGATGTCCCAAACAGGAGGCTGTGCCAGTCCAATCTGATATGCGTTCAGCAAATCGGGATGAACCATAATCATGCCCATGGCCGCGCCTAAAAACGCATTTCCTCCAAACTTCCTGGTTGCGCTGAAGCCGATGAGTACCGGCAGAAAGGTAAAGGGCGCGTTTGCAAAGGTATTGATGGCCGAAGCCAGCCCCTGCCACATGGGGTACAGCGCAATAATGGACCGCCCGTTTATAAGCGGTGAAGTCAGCAGGTTGTTAAGGCCCATGAGAAGACCGCCTGCCACAATGGCGGGAATGATTGGCACGAAAATGTCACTGAGCATTTTAATGAAACGCTGGACCACATTTCCCTTTCCCTCTTCTTTTTCCTCCGGCTTTTCCTCCAATGTTCCCAGCTGTTTCTGCACTTCATCGCAGACCATGTTCACAATACCGGAACCAAATATAATCTGGAACTGGGATTGTGTGAGAAACACTCCTTTTACCCCCTCCAGGTCGCTGATTGCCTCTTCGTTCCGCAGCCCGTTGTCCCTGAGCTGAAAACGAAGCCTGGTGGCACAATGGGTAACTGACTTAATGTTGTCTTTTCCGCCTACATACTTGATGACCAGACTTGCCGTCTTTGCATAATCCATCATATTCCCTTCCCCTCTTCTTACTATGTTTTCCTTCAATGTTTTGGCATCGGTTCCACACTTATATAATAGGGCATTCAATCTATAAAGTCAATATTTTATTGGTACCGATTCCATTTTTATACGTAGAATAATCCCCCTGAAATTTGTTCACTTTTCACATATCTCCATCAATTTCACCCTGAACACCAGAAAATCCCTTTATTTCTTAACGCTTCCGCCTTCAATTATCCTGTAATCCACTATCTGTTTCTTTGGCACCGGTTCCCGATGTATCATCTTAAGAATGGTTTCAGCTCCCAGATAGCCCAAACCATAGGAATCAAAACGCAGGGTGGTCAGCTCAGGCTTTAACAGGGTGCTTTCGTCATATCCGCCAAATCCTGCCACGGAAACATCCTCGGGAATCCTCAGCCCTCTCTCCCCCAAAACATGGTACGCGCCAAAAGCCAGGCGGTCCGTGGCACATATGATTGCGTCTACCGGGCCCTGATCCAGAATTTCCTCAGCCATACAAATTCCGCTGGCATAGCTGTAATCGCCGGTGGCCGTGACCACATTCTTAACGCCGCACTCTTTCAGGCCGTCCATCACGCCCTGCTTACGGTTGAGCCCCACCGCCACATCAAGGCCGGACACTCCCATGTATCCAACCCGCGCCGGAGCAGCCCTTCCCACACGGACTCCCATGGCCTTTCCCGCCCCGTAGTCATCGTGGACAATGGATATTCCCCCGTCATATTCCTGGGCCGCCACGACCACGGGCACAGGACTTTCCTGTATCAGGTTTCTGTGCGCCTCTGTTATGGTAATGGCGCTCAGTATGATGCCGTCCACCTTCAGCGTAATCAGTCTTTGGATATTCTTAAGCTCCAGGTCCACGCTGTGGTCCGAGTCCTTAATCAGCGTTTCATACCCCTGCTCCCTCAGGTAGCGCCCGATGCTGGTCACCACCCGGCTGGACACCTTGGAATTAAGGGTGGGAAGGACCACTCCAATCACATTGCTTTCCTTGGCCTTTAACCTGGCAAATGTATTGGGCTCATAATTATACTCCCTTATGATTTCCTGAATTCTTTCCCTGGTGGATTCCTTTACACTGCCTCCATTAAAATATCTGGACACCGTACTCTTGGTAACCCCTGCCATATTTGCAATATCATCCATGGTAATCTTTCTTGATGACATATCCATCCCTTCACTTTCATTCGCTGTGCGTTGGTTTGCTGTATGCTCAATAACCGTGTGGCCGGCTGCGCATCGTATGCCGGCTGTACGTGGGATACAACAGACGCAGACTCCCAGTATGCCCTGTAAAACAGGCATGTTGACAGCTGCGTCCGCCTCCCTGCTATCTCTTATTCATTAGTATATCAAAACCTCGGCATTCTGTCCTCCATTATTGTAAAATTACCGCGGCCTGTTTTCATACCAATCCTTTAGATAATCTGACTTCCGAAGGGCATCAAAGCCAGTTTGGCCAGCTTGAACTGCTGTAACCCAAAAGGTATGCCCACGATAGTAATGCAAAGCAGTACCCCGATGATAGCTGACTCAATGGCCAGGGGCAAACCGGAAACCAACAGCCAGATAATATTAAGGAGCAGGGAGCCCGCTCCCCCGCCGTAGACCACTTCCTTTCCAAAGGGAAAGAAACTCAGGCCCGCAAATTTAAAGCATTGTAGCCCTACCGGTATACCTATGATAGTTATGCACCACAGGCAGCCTGTCAGCAGCCAGGACAGGCCGCTTATACATCCGCCGAATATAAACCATAATACATTTCCAAGACATCCCATATATCTTACCTCCCTTCCCGCTCTGCTTCCAGTGTCTGCCTCATCTCCTGGAGCCGTTTCCGAATACAGCCTACCTGCCGTCTGGCTTCCCTGACCTGATTCAGGGCATCCCCTATTTTGGACTGCACCATCCAGTCAGCTATGACTCCGTCAAAGAAGTAATCGGCAAAAGTCAGAAAGCTTCCCACATCCATCTTTAAATCCCCGGTCAGATTTACATCCAGCAATTCTTTCTTTAACCTGCGCAGATGTCCCCTTGCCTCATTCATGGCTGCCTGGGCTTCATCCATCCGGTTATGCTTAAACATGGTACTAAAGAATCCTCCGCCCAGCATATCCCAGATTCCCCAGCTGCTTGCCTTCTGCAGCTGTTCTTCCGCCTTTTGCAGGCTCATGGATGCCATATCCGCTGCCATCAATGCCTCATTGATTTCCTGTTGTCTGCTTTTTCTCTCCATCCTGTTCTCCTTTCTGCGATAAACAATACCTTGCTGTTGTGCGAGGCAGGTATTACCGCCAGCTTTGCATCAGAGAAAAAAAGACCTTTATGGTGGCTGGCTCCCTGCCACAATAAAAGTCTTGCACATTTCATTTTATACGGGTGCCCCTGGCACCGAGATGACGATTTAAAATCCACCTTCCGGTGGTTCGCTACTCCCTTTTATTGGAACTGATTATATCATGCTGTATATTGAATGTCAAATACGATAAGTTGAAGAATCTATTACATTTTTCTGGCAAAACAGAATTCTGAACATTTTATGAAACGAATGGTAAAGTAATTTATTATAATGAACCAAAAAACCGAACTCCCATGAAAGAGTCCGGTTTTTGACTGATACAATGGAGCATACGGGATTCGAACCCGTGACCTCCACACTGCCAGTGTGGCGCGCTCCCAGCTGCGCTAATGCCCCAGCACTCGTAGATAATACCATAAATCCAGACGAAAATCAAGTACTATTTTTCCAATTATTCATACTTTTTGAAAATAGAGAGATTCGTAAATAAAAAGTCAACTTTCTCCCTTTTATTCCTTAAGGAATTTTATTCTTAATTTAGCTCCTGCTCAAACTTTTGTCACAATTTCCTTGTATACTCTTTTTCATAACAAGGAATTACTCCTTTTGATATAGATTTCTCTCATACTTAGCCGGCACGATTCCTTCGTGCCGGCTCCTCTCATATTCAGGCGCCCTCTATTTTCCTGCCTGTTTTACCCGAAACACCCAAAAGATACTTTATTCACCTTATTATCCCCTCGTTATTGACATTTTCACACATTCCTACCGACAGCATATTATACGTTAGAAGCCAGACAAGCTTCTATATAAATCAGAAAAGGATGTGTATTTATATGGCTTATCCAAAAGTTCATATCGTCAACTCAACTAATTTCAGCGTAAAGGGAAAAGTGAAGTACGCCTCTGCCTTTTGTTCTGATGACAATTATGAGATAGCTCCATGGGAAAGCTGGACCGCCGGCAGCCGCGGAGTCTGCCTCCTTACAGAAGTATCCGCCACTGTCCACACTCCGGGCCATGATACCAAGGCAACTCCCTATGAATCCTCAGGAACATCCTACAGTCAGTTTGCCGTACTTCAAACAGAACCCGGAAAATTCACGATGACCCGTATCGTGACCTAACCCAAATGCCAGTGCGGCTTATGCCGTGCTGGCATCTGATATTCTGCCGCATCAAGCTTGCCATACCTGATATCTCCATCCATCGGTATCCTGTCTTCAGCGCCATTCCATCTGCCATCAATAACAGTAGCTGTGATATCTGGTCCTCAGATATTCTCCCTTGCCCTGTCTGCCGCCTGACTGCCAGACCACATTTCCCGGCAGGATGCTTCCATTTTCCAGAAGCCACTTCGCATTGGCCCAATTGCTTGCTGTGGGTTCACGATAGTAATTCCCGTCCCTGGTGCAGGAATACTGCCCCGGTGCAAATACCACGCCTTTGATGGTGTTGGGAAACTGGCCGTGATTCACCCTGTTTAATACCACGGAACCTACCAGCAGCTGCTCATCATCCGGACAGTTCTGTGCCTCACCACAGATTACATGAGCCAGTATATAAAGGTCCTCTTCCGAATAGGAAGGACGCCGTATCTCAATACCGGAGAGACATTTTGTTTCTATATATGCATGTCCGGCCTCTGTTGTTATCATTGACCAATCGCCGTATTCGCCCAAAACCTCAAAGGAGGTATTCAAAAATGCCTGGTCCAAAACCACTGCCTCTGTGCTGGGCTCCTGATAAATATTGATTCCATCCTGGTTAGCAAACTTAATTGTCTTATGGGCCGCGTCCTGAAGAGCGGTTTTGAATCCACTCACCACGCTTTTTGCGGCGAGCACCATATCTGTCCCGTTTTCTTCTGCCTGCACGGTCATTGGCACTGCCAGTGATATGGTCAGGGCCATGGCTCCCAATATAACGATTCGTTTCATATCTACTCCTTAAAATGTTTGAACTGCCTGGGCAGGATACTCGCCACCTGCCCATGGTATTTGTTCTCTATTATATTCTGTCCCAAAATTAGCAATCCAAACATATTTAAGGTAATTAATGGCAAAAAAAAGCCGCCACAAAGTGACGGCCCAAATGCTCATCCGTTCTTAAGAAATCATATTCACGGGTCTGCAACCTTTCTTTTATTTGTCCTAAGGTCATGCAATTCTCCTTTTTCAGTATCATTTATGCCATTATAGCAGGACTGGTGAATGAAAGCAAACCAATTAGGGGCTGTGGACAAAAGATAGGTACAGATAAATGCAGACAGATGTGAAATAATGAAAATGTGATCATGACTAAAAGTGAAACGAGTACCCGCACCTGCACTCAATCTCTCCTGTATTGTAAATCTCGCCTTTCAAGCGCTTTATATGCGCCTTCCTTCCACATAGGGGACATACAAAATCCGCCTCCCCATATCCGTCGGTACCCTGCAATGCCTGCAGGGACGCCCTTATGAAGCAATATAGATTTTCAATGGTCATCTCCTGTTCCAGGTTGACCCCGCAACAATCTTCCATTTGTATACCTCCTGCCTTTTTTTATCATGATGCCGGGTATTGCTTGATTCAAATTCTCCTCTGTGGCAGGTCCCGGTCTGGGGCGGATTACCATATCCGGTGTATGCCTCCAAAAGCCAGTCCTTTGAGATACCCTCTTTGAAAATACCACTATGAAAATGCCTGCCGCAAACCTGACGGCAACAGTATACGCTCCTTTGAAAAATCCAGGAAGGATACGCTGTAAAATCCATCCTCTTCCTCGTCCGCGGCCTGGGCCTTATGCCAGATATCCAGCGCTTTTTGAACCGTTATCTCCACATCATGGTAATAATAGAGGTTAGCGCTGGTATGGGCCACAACGTCCGCAATCAAAAGCCTGGCATCCTGGTTCTCAAATAAAACTTCATTCAGATTGTCCTT